>Ga0307378_10000272_pt1 | contig 96595 bp, 87 predicted proteins | sample UN1MG_FD_202238 | JGI IMG/M metagenome (GOLD analysis project Ga0307378, IMG submission 202238) | Soil microbial communities from Risofladan, Vaasa, Finland - UN-1 | ecosystem: Environmental > Terrestrial > Soil > Coastal area > Acid sulfate soil | place: Finland: Risofladan, Vaasa | collected...
TATCGACCTGCAGGCATTTGCAGACCAGGGCGTGAACCTGGCCAATGTCAATACTATTGCTATTGGTTTTGGCGATAAGAACAATCCGTTAGCCGGCGGTTCGGGTATGATGTACTTTGATGATATTTGTCTGTATCGACCGACGCCGTAAGCCGAGATTTAAATGGCCCCCATTGCTTCTGCCGTAAGGCATCTGCCGACAGGCATCCTGCGGACCGCGGACTGTGGACTTCGGATTGCCAAGCAGGATATGGGGGCACAGTTGATATAGCAGATTTGTATCAGTTCGGGGCTTATATTGAATGGTTCGATATAAGCCCTTTTTGTGTGGTCAGACTTTCAGTTTTATCTTTCGCCGGTGTACCACCTTTTGGGGACATCGTCTCCTGTGGTTTCTTCGATGGAGCTGAGATGTCCATCGAGCCAAAGAACATTCAATCGTCCGCCGGTCCTGAAGTCTTCGTTACGCCTTATATTATGTCTGAAAATGTCCCGATAGTATTTTGCACGAAAACCACCTAATCGGTAATCCGTTAAATTGTTAGTGCCTGGGCCGTTATTAAAAAGCATGTCTCGGGTGTCTTGTTCACATCTTGGTTCAACGTGGTCGTGACAAATAATAAATTCCGAATGAGGCCGTATCTTAGTTGTATCTTTGCCCCTGGCATAGCCATTGAGACCAAACGCCGCTACCTGAATCGCCTCAGGGTCAACGTCATATATTAAATCCGGAACGCGTCTCAAGCTCGGACAACCGAAAATCTTCGTATTCCTCAGGTAATCTATATACACAATACCCCAATAAGCATCATTATCATTAGTTTTTCTAAGATTACCTCTTGAATCGTACCAGAGAAATCTGTTTGCGTTCCTCGGGTCAGCCAGTTTGTGGTCATTGTCGTCCAGGTACATTAATATAGCTAATCCCACAGACCTTAGATTGGCTCTGCACGATGTCTCCTTTGCTATTTCCTTGGCTTTTCGCATAGCCGGCATTAAAATTGCCAACAACAGGGCAATGATGGCAATCACTACTAAAAGTTCAATTAACGTGAACCCCGTTAGAAATAATCGTGACTTATCTGGATGCCCGCCTTTGTTGCGGACTTCTAACGGGGTGAACCCTCTTTTTGTGTGCTTAGTGGACCTTGTTTTATAATTCATCGTTGATTTACCTCCCGTAGTTCTCTGAAATTTCACTTGTGCTGCAGTTTGGCAAGGCTGCTGTGGTTATTATCTTTTTTATAATACTAAACGTGTACGCAGGTTGCAAATGAATATTCTGTAATATCGAAGTGCTGGTTTTTTTCAGCACATAAATATCGATTATTGATTAGTTATTGTTTATAATCGACAGCGAATAAGATATATGAAACGAATATTTAGAAATCTGGAAATAAGTGGTGTTCTCATTTTATGAACTGGAGGTGTTCTATGAAAAAGTCATTATTAACCCTGACACGCCGGTCATTCATAAAGAAAAGTTCGGTGGGATTGGCCGGTGCGGCTTTGGCCGGTGCAGGGACGAGCTCTCTTTATGGAAATGTCATGAAAAAGACAAACAAGTTGGCCCTTCTTGGCGGTACACCTGTGCGAACAAAGAAGTTTCCTTCGACCTGGCCCATTTTTGACGAGAATGAGGAGAAAGCCCTGTTAAAGGCGCTTCGCAACCGAAACTGGTGCTGTTTGAGAGGTAATTTCGTTTACGATTTTGAAAAGGAGTTCGCCGAGGCGATGGGTGCGCGTTACTGCACTTTATCTAACGGAGGAACTACGGCTCTTAGCGCTTCTTTGCATGTGCTTGGCGTTGGGCCCGGAGACGAAGTTATTACCACGCCGAACACGTTTATCGCAACTATTAACGTTATATGCAATACGCATGCGCTGCCTGTGTTTGTTGATATTGACGGCGATACCGGCTTGATGAACGCCGAGCTTGTAGAAGAGGCCATAACGGAACATACAAAGGTGATTCTGCCCGTTCATTTAGCCGGATTTCCGCTTGATATAGAAAAAATTATGGCTATCGCCAACAAGCATAATATTCCGGTTGTTGAGGATGCGTGCCAATCGGTGTTTGCCGAGGTAAATAACAAGAAGGTCGGCACGTTCGGGACCACGGGCTGTATAAGTTTTCAGGAGTGGAAATCTTTAGTTTCCGGCGAGGGCGGGGCCGTATTAGGAAATGATGAAGAGATTATGCGCAGATGTGCGGCGTTTGTGAACAACGGAAGAGACCCTAAAAGGGCCAAGAGGGGCTATCCTTATGCCGGGTCTAATCATCGAATGACCGAGTTTCAGGCTGCGGTTCTTACAGAGCAATTTAGGCGCTTTAAGGAACAGGATGCGATTCGTCAAAAGAATGGGAAATACTTAGAGAAAAAATTAAGTGAAATTCCCGGCCTTAAACTCAGAAAGCGGTATTGCGAAGAAACAAGATTCACGAACGTTACGTTTGAGCTGAATTATGACAAGAAGTATTTCAACGATGTCCCTGCGTCAAAGTTTGCAGAGGCGCTTCGGGCTGAAGGTGTCCCCATCTCAGGCCGGGCAAGACGATATTCGGGAGGTTGCCATAAGGAAGGGATGTTGGAAGAACATCTCAATTCAGATGCGTTTCGGGCATCATTCTCCAAGGCCCGGCTGAAAAAATACAGGGAATCCTTGCTGCGTCTGCCGATTATGGATAACGTCGAGCCCAGCGGCAAAGAAATACTTTCCATGGATAGCAAGATAGCTTTTCTCGAGGGCAAAAAAGACATGGACGATATTATAGAAGCCTTTGCAAAGGTCGCGAGGAATATCGATAAGCTAACATAGTACTTTGTAATTGGTGACTCGGAGTGCTATCTCGACAGGTCTTTGATGTAAATATCTTTGAAGCTGATTTTGAGCTGGTCCTTTGTGTGAATTTGCAGTGCGATATGGCCGGTCTGGCCGGCATTGCGGGCCTGGTGGGTTTGGTCGTTGAGAACGCCTTCGCCGTTGTATTCTGTTATAGTGACTCCGTTTAAGACGACGGTGACTTTTGTACCGATGGCTGTTATTTCGAGGTCGTTGTAGCCGGGGCCTTCGTCACTGTAATAAAAAGCAAGATTCGGGTTTGCCATAGATTTATCTACCCATTCGCCTTTAGGGACTTCGGGATAGAGCCAGCGATTAACGCCGCGGGTTTCGTCCCAAATCATACCGGTTCGCCAGGGGCCCGGAGGGTTGATGTCGATTTGCGGGCCGTCGAGCCAGCCGGCCTGGTCGTCATATCGGCTTCTAATCTGCACGCCGCTGTTGCCGGGGCTGTCGCGAAAAGCGCAGAAACGCAGGCGCAGAACAAAATCACTGTATTCGGAGTCTGTGACAAGCCAGACGTAGTCGTGGTCGGCGTTTCCCATGGAATCTGCGATGATAGTTTCGTTTTCTACTTTCCAGAAATGTTTGTCTTTGTCGGCCGGTTTGCATTTTACGGACCAGCCCGTCAGGTCGAGGCCGTTGAAGAGCGGTTGCCAGGTCTTGTTGTGTGTAGAAATATTCTCAGAAGCACAGCCGGCCAGCACGGCCGATATTGCAGAAAAAAGACCTGCAATTAGCAGAATATTGATTATTGATAGTTTACCATTGTTTTGTTTGTTATCCATTATGACCTTTCTTTATATTTTTTGAAAAGTGTAAAGACGACACTGAGCCAATGTTAATAGAAGCAGGGAAGGCAGGCAACTGAAAAGCACAGGAATATTAGAATAAGGATTATTGAGATTGTCTTATTTGGCTGAGAAATACCTGTTCATTTGCGATTGACGACTGGTGAATTTGGTTTGACGGGGGCTGTGGTTTTGGTTATTGTTCAGTTTGCAAGTGGGAAAAAACTATCCTTTATTTGTAGTGATTTTTATAGGAGATAGCTGATGGGGACAATTGATTTACGCAGTGACACTGTTACTTTGCCGACGCCGTCGATGCGAGAGGCCATCTACCGCGCCGAGCTGGGCGATGACGTTTTCGGCGAGGACCCGACGACGAACCGGCTTGAAGAAATGGCTGCCGAGCGGATGGGAAAAGAAGCGGCACTTCTGGTCGCCAGCGGGACGATGGGAAATTTGGTGTGCACTCTTACTCATTGCAGGCGTGGAGAGGAGGTGATTTTGGGGGACCGGTCACATACGTTTCTTTACGAAGCCGGCGGTATGGCAACGCTGGGCGGGATACACCCGCATACGATTAGCAATCAGCCTGATGGTACGATGAGGCTGGAGGATATCGAGGGGGCCATTCGCGGCGATAACGTGCACTTTCCACGGACCCGGCTGATATGCCTGGAGAACACGCATAACCGATGTAGTGGTTCTGCGCTTACGTCTGAGTACATTGATTCAGTTGCGGCACTGGCGAAAGAGCACGGCCTTTCAGTACATCTTGACGGCGCACGGATATTCAATGCTGCTGTTGCCCTTGGTGTTGATGTCAAAGAGCTGACGGCGAATGTTGATTCGCTGAGTTTCTGCCTTTCGAAAGGTCTGTCAGCACCGGTGGGTTCTGTGGTTTGCGGTTCGAGCGAATTTATCGCGGAGGCACGGCGGGCGCGTAAAGTGTTGGGGGGCGGGATGCGCCAGGCCGGGGTGATTGCGGCGGCGGGTATTAAAGCGCTGGAAGAGATGGTGGATAGACTGGCAGAAGACCATGAAAACGCACGGCGCCTGGCTGAAGGAATCGCGAGTATCAGCGGATTGTCGATTGAGCCGGCGAGGGTGCAAACAAATATCATTTACTTTGAGCTGGATGAGGGTCGAATCACACCTATGGAACTGGTAACGGAACTTAATAAGAATGGAGTTAAATTACTGGCTTTGGGACCCAGACGGCTTCGGGCGGTAACTCACTACGGTATCAGTGCAGAGGATATCGATTTGACAATAAAGGCCCTGGGTGAGGTAATGAAGGCGGCGTAGCTTGTGCCGCCAGGTTCATAGTTTACGGTTCGGATTTCTCCGGTGGTGAGGGATTTTGATAGAGTATAAAGATTGAGAATGAAATGCAAATTTTCACAAGGAGATATACAAATGAAACGGGCATACGGGACAGTAATATTGATAATTGCAGCCGCGGCAATTTTTTGCGTATTTTGTATCGCAAGTGGTCAGGGGGTGCAGAATAATCCGGCTTCTCAGCGGCTGCCGGGGGCACGGGCCGTTATTGAAGCCGGCCGTTATGCGACTATCCAGGCTGCGTTAGATGCGCTGCCGGATGAGGGTGGAGTTGTTCGTTTGCCGCCGGGTACGTTTGAGATTAGTGAGCCTTTGAAGGTAACTAAGCCCGATGTGCTTATTGAAGGTGCCGGAACGGCCACGCATATCAAGAACATCAATACCGAGGGCAAGAGTGCGCTGATACTTCAGCACCCAGGTGGAGGTGACAACCGAAAGGCCGAGCTGTGGCGGATTCGGTTGGCTAACTTTCGCATTACCGGTAACGAAAAGAGCGGCCACGGTATCGAGGCCAGGCGTATAAACGAAATCTTCATCGATGGTGTTACCGTCAGCTATCACGGCGGCGACGGCATTCAGCTTTACTATTGCTACGAGGACCCGCGGATATGCGATTCGCTGATGACCTATAACAAAAAGACGGGGCTGAACGTGATAGGCTGCCATGATGTTGTTGTCTCGGCGAACCAGTTCGAGGAAAACCACGATGCCGTCTGGTTCATCGACGGTTTCAACCTTTGTATGACGGGCAATAATCTCGACGACCATTTGGGTCACGGCGTTGTGATTGAAAATACCTACGGCTCGGTCGTTTCAGGCAATATGATAGAAGAATGCGCGGGGACAGCCATTGTGTTAGACAGGGACTGCTACGGTATTGCGCTTAGCGCCAATGTGATTGCGCATAACAGTTCCGGCGGGATAGACCTTCGCGATGCGCACGGCTGCACTGTGAGCGCCAACACGTTTACTATTTCCGGCCCAGACGCCATGAGCATCGGGCCAAACAGCGGTCGCATTACGGTTACAGGCAACAACTTTTCCAACAGCTACCTCGGCGACGGTAAGGTAATGCGCGGAACGAACGACCTGGTTGCAGCCGGTATGGTTCTCACCGGCACATCCAATGTCACCGTGGTCGGTAATCTGTTTTCGAGCGTTCGGCCGAAGGCGCTAAGGGTCGAAGGTCAGACAAGTGAATCTGTACTGTTCGCCGACAATGTTCTGGTCGATGTGGACAGCGACCACGGAAAATTAGACAAATCTTTGGTCAGGGATAACCTGGAGTCGGCAAAATGATTGAAACTCGTATTAGGTATTATGGTTTGCGGTATTGTTTGTGGCCGATAGGCTGGTTGGCTTATTTTTGAAAATGAAGGGAGAATGAAGTCCAATGAATGATGTTCAAATCTTTACGACGCCGATTTTAGACGGGATTAAAATCAAGGAATATAAAGGTATTGTGATTGTGCGGAACGTTCGGGCGGTCAATATTGTCCGTGACTTCTTCACGAAATTTCGCGACATCTTCGGCGGACGGTCGGCCTCGTATCAGGAAGTTATGAAGGCGATGCAGGATGATGTTATCGCTGAGGCGAAAGAAGAAGCGTTGAAATTGGGCGCTAACGCCATTGTTGGTTTTTCTCTGGATTACGATAACATCGGCTCCAAAAACAAATCGCTTTTGATGGCTTCCGCCAAAGGCACGGCGGTTGTGATAGAATAAATAGTAACGGCGTGAGCAGACAGAGAGCTACGGAAGTGTGAACGGTCTTTTTCACAAATAGTCTTCGGTGTTTCTCAAGGCCTGTCTTTATGTACAATTGATATGAAATGTGGAGATAACCGAATGAATAACTTATTTGCAGACCGAATGGCTAAAACCCATAAGTCATTTATTAGAGAAATCTTGAAGGCTACCGAAGATCCCAAGGTCATATCATTTGCGGGCGGCCTGCCGAATCCGAAATTGTTTCCGGTGCAAGAAGTCGCAGAGGCGTCGAAGAAAGTTTTGGCCGAAGACGGTGAAAATGTTCTTCAGTACAGCACAACTGAAGGTTATTTGCCTTTAAGAGAATATATTGCCGACAGATATCACAAGAAAAAAGGATTAAAACTAAGCTCCGATGAGATATTAATCACGAATGGTTCGCAACAGGGTCTTGATTTGATTGGGAAAGTATTTCTGAATAAAGGGGACCGGGTTGCCATAGAACGCCCGGGATATCTGGGTGCTTTACAGGCGTTTGCTGTTTATGAACCGATGTTTGAGGCCATTCCACTGCTTGACGACGGGATAGATATTGATTTGCTCGGAAAAGCAGTCAGCGAAGACAGAATAAAACTGTTCCATGCAGCTGTCAATTTCCAGAATCCATCGGGCATAACCTATTCGAAAGACAGAAGGCTGGAACTTGCGGATATCTGTCGAGGTCATAATTTGATTCTGGTTGAGGATGATCCCTATAGCGAGTTGAGATTCATGGGAGAAGATCTGCCTTCGATGAGGAGCTACCTCGACGATAATGTGGTTCTTTTAGGCTCATTTTCAAAAATAATTGCGCCGGGATTAAGGTTGGGATGGATTTGTGCAAAAAACGATGTGATGGAAAAGATAATTATTGCAAAACAAGCGTCCGATCTGCATTCAAATTACCTTTCGCAGAGGATTGTTTTTCAATATTTAATCGACCACGATATTGATAAACATATTCTTAAAATAAGAGAGGTTTATAAAAGACAGAGGGATGTAATGGTCTCGATGATAGAAGAATTCTTTCCGGGAGAAATTGAATTTACAAAACCTGAGGGAGGAATGTTTCTATGGATAACGCTGCCGGAGAGTCTCTCATCATTACGTTTGTTCGACCTGGCAAAAAAAGAAAATGTCGTATTCGTACCGGGAAACGCATTTTATGTTGATGGGGGTGGAAATAATACGTTGAGATTGAATTTTTCATATTCTGATGAAGGAAAAATTGAGAAGGGGATAAAACGACTGGCAAGGGTAATAAAGAAGCTCTTAATGGAGAATAAATGATTTCATCTTCACGCAACAGTGAGTTTTGTGGGTTCTGTTTGGCCAGAGAGCTATCTGTGCATTGCAATAGGCCGGAGACATTAGGGGGAACCACAGTGAAGGTATCCAGAATTATGGCGATTAGAAATTTGATAACCGGACTGGTTCTGTTTGGTGTTTTATTTTTCGGTTGTGCATCTGCTCCGCTGCCGAAATATTCTGTTGAGCTGCTGCCGGAATATGATGCATTATTTACAAGGACTAAAGGCTGGACGGGTGCGGATGCTGTGTACTCGGTGGCATTGGCTGATGATGTAACGCTCTGGTTATACGGCGATACGTGGATTGGTGATATTGTCGATGGAAAGCACAAGGGAGCAACGATGGTGAACAATTCGATTGCGCTTCAGCGCGGCAAAGACCCTGCAACAGCTTCTGTAAAGTTTTTCTGGGGCAAAATGAAGGAGGATAAGTCGGCTGCCTTTATCAGGCCGGCCAACGGGACGGGGTGGTTCTGGATATTTGACGGCATCGTGGCCGATGAGAAGTTATACCTTTTTCTTATGCAAATAGTCAAAACAGATGAAGAGGGTGTATTTGGATTCAAACACATCGGAACATGGCTGGGCGAGGTCGAAAATCCGCACGATGAGCCTTTAGCCTGGCGGATTAAACAATACAAAATCCCTTACGGGCGATATTCGAAGGACGGCAATTTATTTTTTGGCTCGGCGGTTATGAGGGACGGGGATTTTGTCTATATCTACGGCAGCAGCGAGGACTGGAGTAAAGGGATGAGCGGGCGAAGCATGATAGTCGCTCGCGTGCGGTTCGACGAAATGACGGACTTTGGGAAATGGCGTTTCTTTAGTGATGGTAATTGGCGGGCGGATATGGTAGGTATTTCCAAACTCTTTGACGGCACAGCGACGGAGTGTTCGGTTTGTTATCAGCCGGCGATTAAGCAGTACGTTGTCGTCTATACGGAAAACGGGATGTCGAAGAATATACTGATGCGGTTTTCGCCGACGCCGGTTGGGCCATGGAGCTCTGCTTATAAGGTTTACGAATGTCCTGAGGTCGAGTGGCATAAGACGTACTTTTGCTATGCTGCGAAGGCGCATCCTGAGATTTCAAAAAAGGGCGAATTGATAGTTACGTATGTGTGCAATTCCACCGATTTTTGGCAAATGGCAGCGGATGCGCGGATTTATCGGCCGCGTTTTTTGAGAATTAAGTTTGACATTCAAGCCAAATAAGGAATGAACTTTTGCCAAACTCTTGTTATTATAGAAAGTGAATGGAAAGTGAGGTGATAATTATGGGTAAGCTTTATGAAGAATCGGAGACTGGCTGTTGTCCGAGATTTGATCCCGGGCCATGGGACGAGAAAGAGATAACCTTTCAGGATAAATTGTTTGTTAAAGACCACGTCAGAAGTTTCTTTCATATCCCTCTGAATTTCGCAAAAGTAATGGTAAAAAATATGGAAATGATTAAGCAGGCCGATGCTCTTGTGCCGACACCCGTTATGCTCTCAGATGAGAAATCTCTCTGGGGGGCTGATATCTATATCGCAGTGGCTAAAGAAGTGCCGGGTGCGAAGATGGCAAGAATATCAGGGACTTTTTTGACGAAGGTCTTTGAAGGGCCATATAAAAATGCCGGGCAGTGGGCGAAAGAAATGAAAGACTATGTCAAATCAAAGGCCAGAGAGATTAAGAAGATGTACTTTTTCTATACGACCTGTCCGAAATGCGCCGAGTTTTACGGCAAGAATTATACTGTTGTCCTGGCGAAGGTTTGAATTACGCCCCGCCTCTAATAAATTCGAAAGGAGAGAACCCCTTAATAAATTGAGGGGCTAAATAAATATTATGTTTGGTGAAAGTGCAACTGCTATAACCATCCTTTTTATTATCTTTGCTGCGGGTGTTGCCGCATTTGTCAGAAAAAGGAGCAGAGATAAGTGCCTGAGAGATTTCGAGCGGAATATGGTGACGCTGGAGGACACATCAGGTAAGACAATCTGGGGTAAATTGAGGGTGGAAAATACCGGGCTGGAGTTCGTCTATCCGGCCAAACACAAAGACGAACAAGGGCACGATGAGGCCAGTTATATTCTGTATAAATATGAGTATCCGAAGATTGGGGTTGTGATTAGGTTCCATGATGAGCTCAGCGATGAGAACAAGAAGGCGAGAGAGAAAGAATTGGAAAAGACGTATCATCCCGATTGGGATCGCAGGCTCAAAAGGAAAATATTGAATGTTTTGCGAACAGTCAGGGACTCAGTGGTGGAGATTGTTAATCTGTTAATCAGCCAGGCTAAAAAGGCCACACCGACGGGTAAGATGCTGACTTCACAGGATAAATATGTTTCCCAGATGAAGCAGGAATTGATGGGTTCGGCGGGGGCATCTTTTGAGCCTTTGCTGGAAAGATATATCGGCCGTAAGGTTGTGCTTGAGATGATTAAGAGTGATAAGATATTCGAATACTGCGGCGTGTTGAAGGAGTACACGGCGGAGTTTATCGAGATAATGGACGTAAATTACAAGATAAAGGAAGACCAGCCGGCCAGAACCGCGGACCTGGTTGTGCCTCGAAAACTCGGTGTCGTCCGGCATCTCGCGGAATAATATCATATTGTGTAGTGGAGGGAGTGGATTAAAAAGTGATTTTGAAGTCTGTGTGTTTTGGGTCGGGGGGGATTTCCTCGATTTTCGTTTCTTTAAGATAGTCGGCAAAATATTCTTTTAAGTCCTGGATACAATCATCAATGTCCTCAGGACGTCCCTGGGCGAGCATCTCAACTGAGCCGTTCGGCACGTTTCGGACGAAACCGGTCAATTGGCGGCGACTTGCCGCCCTGCGGGCGGTGAAGCGAAAGCCGACGCCCTGGACCCGGCCGACGAAAATTATCTGTCTGGCAATCATTGTTAATTGACTATTGATTATTTACTATTGACTATTTGTTAGAGACTCTTGGCTTTGAGCCCTATATTTATAGTAACCTGAAAGGTTTTTTAGTGCAAGAGGGCGATATTGAAATAAATTAAGGTTCACCGGGGGCGGTAAGTTGAGTATAATCCGGTTGGATTGTAATATTGGTTGATTATGGCGAAAAAGACAAAGAAACAAATAGAAAGAGATGAGCAGATTTATCAGCTTTCCACGCTGGTTGCGGGAGAGTTTTCGCTTCAGGAGGTGCTTGATAGGTTAGCAGAGGCGGCGGTGAGGATTGTCGGGATCAAGGCCTGCTCGATTCGGCTGCTGGATGAAGAGGCCGGCGATTTGAAAATGCGGAGCACGTACGGACTCAGTGAAGAGTACCGCAATAAGGGCGTGGTTTCGAAAAACGACCCCGTGGTCAAAGCCGCTTTTGCAGGCGAGGCGGTGGTGCTGGACGATATGCGGGTCGACGGCAGGGTCAAATATAAAGAGGCAACAATCAAAGAGGGTCTTGTCAGCCAGCTTACCGTTGCGATGCAGTTCAAAGGCAATTCGATTGGCGTGCTTCGGCTTTACAGTCCGAGGTCTAAGCGCTTTTACGAAGATGATATTAACCTTGCCAGGGCGGTTGCTTCGCAGTGTGCGGTGGCGATAACGAACGCCAGGCTGTACGCAGAGGCGATTGAAGGCGCACATATGACTGAGCAGATGCGGCTGGCAGGAGTCATTCAGCGAAGGATGATTCCTGATAAGGCTCCGCTGATACAGGGCCTGGATATAGCGGCTGCTTATATTCCATGCTTTGATGTGGGAGGCGATTTTTACGATTTTCTTCAAGTGAGTGACAGATGTATTGTTGTGGCGATTGCCGATGTGATGGGCAAAGGCATGCCGGCCGCGCTTATGATGAGTTCATTCCAGGGTGCTTTGCGAGCTTACGCCAACGCGTTGGTGCCGTGCCAAGGCGTTTTGCATGTTTGTGCCCAGACCGAATGCAAGGCGGATGTGGTCAAAGAAATTATCAGTAGGCTCAACGGGATGGCGTGCCACGAGTGCAGGGATGGTGAGTTTGTCACGTTGTTTTATGCAATCATTGACGTTAAAGATAAAACTATAACTTATTGCAATTGCGGGCATGAGCCGACGGTGCTGATAAGAAACGGGCGGATTATGGACCTGGAAAAGGGCGGACTCGTACTCGGTGTCGATGCCCAGGCCGAATATGAGATCGAAACCATTGAGTTAAAAGCCGGTGACAGTCTTCTGTTTTATACCGATGGGCTGATTGATGCGTTCAACTTCGATAACGAATTATGGGGCAGAGAAAATTTATTGGAGACCGCAAAGAAGTTTACCGCAGATTCGGCAGAGCAGATGATTAAAGATATACTCGGATACAGAAGGCGGTTTGTGGGACTTGCAAGGCAGATTGATGATACGAGTATCGTTGTCGTCAAGGTACGTCAGTGTTAGTCAGTGTTTAGGTCAGCGTTAGTCAGTGTTTAAGATTATTACAATTGATGGTCCTGCGGCAAGCGGTAAGAGTACGGCGGCCCGGCTTCTCGCTGAGAAGTTGGGGGCGAGCTTTCTCGATACCGGAGCGATGTATCGGGCTGTAACGTTGGCTGCGATGCAGGCCGAGGTCGATATGAGTGATGAAGACGAGCTGCTCGGCGTTATGGAAACGAGTGAATTTCAATTCTCTCTCAGGGATGACAAAATGGTGGTCTGTATCGACGGGATTGATGTTACCGAGCAGATACGCCGGCCGCAGATAACCGCCAATGCGCGGCATATTGCCTCTTCACCGAAAGCGCGGGAGAAATTAGTTCAAATGCAAAGGCGGTTCGCGGCAGGCACGGGAAAAATAGTTACCGAAGGAAGAGACCAGGGCACGGTGGCCTTCAGCGATGCTGATATAAAATTTTATCTAACGGCTGATTCTCTCGAGAGGGCCAGAAGGAGACAAGCTGAGTTGCGGGCCAAAGGCAGTGACGAAAGCCTTGAGCAAATACAAAAGGCCATCGAAGAAAGAGACAAAAGCGACGAGAACAGAACGGTCGGGCCGTTAAGACCGGCCGAAGATGCTATTGTTGTTGACACGACCGATTTGAGTATCGAAGAGGTTGTGGAAAAGCTTCTTGGTTATGTGAAAGAGGGACCCCGTTTCGCAAAAAGATAGCGAAATGGGAAACCAAAGAAAAATGCTTAAGGAAAAACTAAATGCAGCATGGTTCTGGTACGCGCGCTGGGTTTGCAAAGTTTTTTGCATTTTGTTTTTTCGGGTGCGTACCTACGGCAGAGACAATGTCCCTAAAAAAGGTGCCTTCGTATTGGTCAGTAACCACCAGAGCTGGCTTGACCCGATATTTTGCGTGGGGCCTTTGAAGAGGCCTTCGTGCTTTGTTGCGCGTGATTCGCTTTTTACCAATTGGTTCTTCGGCCCGTTGATTTCTTCGGTGAACGCGATACCGGTAAAGCTGGGCGAAGCGGACATATCCGCGATGAGGAAGGTCCTCGGCAAGCTCAAAAAAGGTGAGGGAGTCTGTCTTTTTCCGGAAGGGACCCGTACGTACGATGGTAAGATTTCGCCGTTGAAGCCGGGCCTTGGTCTTTTGTGCAGACGCGGAGGGGCGGTGATTGTGCCGGTAGTGATTGACGGCGTCTTTGAGTGTTGGCCGAGGCATAAGAAGTTATTTTCGCCGGGCTCGATTCGGGTCTGCTACGGCAAAGCGATATCGGCTGAGCAGGCAAAGAATATGGGCGATGATAAACTGGCGGAAGTTTTAACCGACACCCTGCGTCGGATGCAGACAAAAAGCAGAATAAAGCAGGGCAAAAAACCGTATGACTATTGACTAATTCTCTAATCCCCCTTCATCCTGAGCTCGCCGAAGTCTGCACACCGTTAGGTTTAACAGCAATGGCGGAATTCAAATCAGAATACAAATCTTTCCACCCAGGATTAAATTTCTCGATTAATCTGATTTTCCACGACTTGTTCCATTTTTTCAATTGTTTCTCACGCAATACCGCTAATTTCTTACCGTCGCATTGTTCATAATAGACCAGCTTCTTTACTTTATATTTTTCTGTAAACCCGTTACGAAGATCGTTTTTATGCTCACTAACTCTCCTCTTCAAATTCTTCGCCATACCAACATACAGATCCCCTTTTTTACGGCCGACCAGAATATAAACAAAGTATCCTTCCATTTTTATAGCTTGTCCCGAGCTTGCCCCCGGTGTGTGCTTACTTGCTTTCTTAGTTTACCCAGAGTTTATCCCCAAGAGTCCCCCCTTGACTCGCAGCAGGGGAATGTTAGCTCACTTGCTTGTCTGTCGGGGGCCGGGGATCTATGCTTCCCTGCTTGTCCTTAATTTATCCCCGGCGGATTCTTTCTTAGTTTACCCCCGGTGGAAGCTCACTTGCTTTTCTGCCGGGGGCCGGGGATCTCAATATATTTAGCCCTGGGTTTTTCTCTGTTTAAGGTTTAAGCTCCTCTGCATACTTCTTAATCTCATCAAAAACCCGCATTATATCTTTATGTTTCTGAACATCTTCCCAATCCATTGCGGCAGCAATCCTGTAATTATATACTTTCCAGCCCTCACTCAATTGTTCTCCGATTGTCCTATCGGCATCAAAATCTTTCTCAAAGTTCCTCCGCAAATTGCTCGGCAGACCCTCTAGAATCGCTTCGCGAGTAAAATAGTCCTCTATCTTACGTTTCTCGGTAATGATACACGGTATCCCAAGTTTACTGCAATTACTCCGCAATATTGTTCTCGATTTTTTTGGTTCCTTCTTTCCAGTCTCATTGTCACGATCCACAAATATAATCAAATTAGGATTGATTTTCTGCAGTGATTTTATTAACACGTCTTCATTTGCAATCTCATCTACATTAAGTGACTGAACTTCTACTTGTAAATATCTCAAAACTGTAGCCCTTTCTGGCCACTTCTTTAACCATTCCTTAATAACCCCTGCGCCGGTTTTCCCTTCCACATATAACACTATATCCGCTTGTGCCAAATGGCCGGGGCGTGAGCCAATTACCGCTGCTGCTTGTTGTAAATCATCTTCTGATAGAGTTTTTCCCCTTGCGCTTTTTCCATCTGGATTGGTTACTGTGTGGACTGCAATTTTGCTGCTTGGTCTTATGAATACTGGAGACTGTGTGGTAAGAAAAACCATGCTATCATCTACTAATGCTTCAAGCTGGTCCAGTAAAACCTCCTGCGCCCCAGGATGAAGATGACTTTCCGGTTCTTCCCAAAGAATGCAAGCAGTTCTCTGGTTAATTAACAGAGACCCAAGGACAAGCAATTGCTCAACCCCACCACCCATGTTTGTAAGATTCACTGTGGTTCCATCGGGCCACTCGTACGCTAATTCTAAGGTCAACCCACCTTCCCCGACGAATCGAGGATGCAGCCTTCCTACTTCAGGTACTATTCTCTTAACAAAATCAGCTATGTCTTTAAACATCGCATAGTTATTTAAGTTTAAGTTGTGAATATAATTAACAAGGTTTGATCCATTTTGAGATAATTGCCCACACATCTGTGCGTTCATCCTTTCATTAGCATGACGATACGGGCTCACCAAAAATGCAGTGTAGAACATTTTTACAATATATTCATAAGCCGGGCTCAGTAAATTAATAATAATGTCACTTGGTTTTCCAGTCAGGGTATTTCCGCCGCCTCCCCCAATTATTAAATCCTTCCCAATACCATGTTTTTCTACCAAGTCTAATATTGTTGGATAGACCTCTGGACGCTGCCTTGTAATTAATAGTTGATGTAATGGTATGCCCAACATTCGAGTCCCCGGCCTTTTACTTTCACTTTCGGCAATGAGTATATCAGTCGTGTCTCCTTTGTTTTTTTATTTTTTGTATTTATTGATACTAATCCTAAATTTCCTTTAGGTGGTAGGGCGACAAATCTAAACGATAGGCTTGAAAATAAATCATTTTCAAGCTGTGCATTGATAGCCGCGTCCGATAGATAAGGAGGATCGTGATGTACTTTCCAAGAATCTTTTGCACGAATAAACTGTTCTTTTCTCTCTTCCTTCGATTGCTTGACGGAAATAGATATACTCATTTCAGGTGTCTTATCAAGCCCCTCTCGAAAGCATCCGTTCGGTACGGAGGTTGGATTACCAGTATTGTCAGGGCTAAAGTGTGTATTTAGAAAACTTAAGCACGTTAGAATTGAGGTTTTGCCTGAATTGTTTCGGCCGATGAGCACATTAATTGGTTTGATCGGACTTAATTCGACGTGCTCAATCCCTTTGAAATTTTCGATAACAATCTTCGATATTTCCATACTTTTTTCCTACTGCTTCTTCCAACACCAACACTTTGTTAATCCTCTATTCCCGTCAACAAAAGAAATTCCGCCATGCCGATGAAATTATGTCCGGCCTTATCATCAAAAGCAAGAAAAAATTCATAATCCCGCCCCGAATCTTAAGCGGAGCCCTCTAATGGACAATTTCTTTGATTTAGCTTGATTTTTAACGATAAATATGTTATAATACGTCTATGTTAGCCAGCAGGCTAACAAATAGGACCTCTCCGGATAACCGGATCGTTATGAGGTCGAGCGAAAAGTCCGAGGCCAAGGCGGCAGGTCAAAAAGGCTCGGAGGCGTGGCTTAAGCCACGTTGAGAACGTTTTTGCACCGACAACACAGGCATCGGGCTTTGCAGCAGACCGCAATAGATTGGGTTATTTGGATAGGTTCTTAGCCAGTAGGCGAAGATGACATTTCAGTTTGCATGTCGTAAGCTGCAGCGCAGCAATGACTTAGAGCCAGCCGGCCCAGACAATTAACCATGAACTATGAACCATGAACTATGAACAATGTACCACGAGATACGAAACACACTTAACGCAACCGAAACGAGCTGCGCATCCGCTTCACGAAATTCTCCTCTACATCTGTCGAGAACCCTCTACAAATCAGCTCTTTTTATGCAAAACAAACCCAATTCACTAAATGTCCAAATTTATCTAAATATATATGATACAAAGGATTATAAAAATTTTATCCCGCTGGCGGGGCAAAAAAACAAACCCAATTCAAACCCAATCAAAGCCAATTTACCAGAGGGTAAAATTGATGCAAAGTCTGTATTTACAAAGGATTATGAAGAAAAATGCGGCTAAGGGCTATGAAAAAACAAAGCCAAAACAAACCCAATCAAAGCCAATCTTAGAAGGAATGAATGTAAACTTTTGTGCTGCAGGGTATTATCACAGAGTAGTATTAATCCCACTCAACGAGCACATAGATATAATCTATAAACGTTTTTCTTTGAGCGATTTTGTCATTATTTTTAACTTGTAACTGGAGGGAATTTATCTTTTCGCGGGTTTCGACGACGCTTGTAACATCCCAGGAGTCAACACCCTCATGGTGTTCTTCTTCATGCACCGGGGCCTGTATTGAGGCCCAAATCACCGGTTTAGTTGGCCAGCCTGTGCCTATAGCCCAATCTAATTTTCCCTGGGCGAATCCTTCTTCCTCGAAGTGCTCGACACGAACAACGACAGATTTTATTACAGCATCCGCCGGGATAGATATGTCTGAAAAATCATAGGACACGTATGAACAGTAGACGGCTGGCCACCGGTTGTTGTCGCTGGATTGGACAAGGTTGGCTTTGCCTTCTGCTGATAATGTTTTTCTGGTTCTGTAATTGTATCCATCCATTACGGTCAATTTTGCTATCTTGGGCGGAGGTGGATTTACTTTAATGGTAAATGATTGTGTATCCAGGGCTGGTGTGCTGTTGCTGTCGGAGACCTTTACTACTACCTGCTCACTGTTTCCTATCTGTCCATTAGTTGGTTTCCACTGTATCAACCCGGTAGTAGAATTTATGGTCATATCAGCAGGTTTTGTGGTTAAGGAGTAAGTTAGTACATCTCCGAGGTCCGGGTCTTCGGCGTCAACATCATACTTATATAACGCCCCGGCTGTAGCCGTGCTTACAGGTGTTGAAGTGAACTTCGGGGCATCGTTTACCATTTTGACCGTAACATTCACCTTAGCGGTATCAGTTAGGCCTTTGTTGTCGCTAATAGTGTAGGTGAATGTATCGCTGCCGTAGAAGTTTGCGTTGGGGCTATAACTCAGCGTGTTATCGGGATTGATGGTGACTGAGCCATTGGTGCCCTGGCTGATAGCAGTCACCGAAAACGTGTCGAGGTATAGATATCTGCCCACGTTGTCTACGTCGGTGTCGTTCGCCAGCACATCAATGGTTACTACGGGCGTATCCTCCAGGGTAGTCGCAGTATCATCATTTGCCGCTGGCGGGTCGTTGACCGGGGAGACCGTGATTGACACGGTTGCAAGAGCACTGTCCGCTGCGCTGTCGTTGACCTTGAAGGTGAAGCTGTCTGACCCGTTGAAATTCGGGTTGGGCGTATAGGTAAGGTTCGGCGCTGTCCCAATCAAGCTCCCGTGGGATGGATCCGTTACCATACTGTAGGCCAACGGGTCTGAATCAGGGTCACTGCCAATCAATCTAATCTCTACGGGCGAATCCTCCACTGTGGTTATCGAATGAGATTTTGCCACAGGGAGGAGATTCGGAAGGACATTGATGGATACCGTTGCCGGGGCACTGTCCGCTTCGCCGTCATTCAACTTGAAAGTGAAAATGTCCAGACCTGTGAAGTAAGGCTCGGGCGTGTAGATGAGCCTTCCGTTTGTATTGAAGCCTGAGTCTAAGGTGAGTGTGCCGTGCTCAGGTTCTTTGCAGATAATGGATATCAAAGGGTCGCCATCCACATCGCTCCCAGTCAGGGCAGCGGATACAGATTTGTTTTCTTTAGTCGTCTCAGAGTGAGGATTTGCTATAGGAGCATCGTTTACGGCCAGCACGTTAACCGATATCATCACCTGGTCACTATTCGCCTTTCCGTCGTTGACGCTGAAAGTGAAACTGTCTGGGCCGCTGTAGTTCGACGCCGGCGTGTAAGTCATATCGGGCGCTGTCCCACTCAAGCTCCCGTGGGACGGACCTTTTACGATATTATAGATAAGCTGCCCTCCATCGGGATCCCTTCCGATTAAGGTAATCAGCACCGGTTTCTCCTCCTGTGTCATTGCAGTACCAGGCTTAGCCACCGGCGCTTTGTTGACCACGCTCACTCCAAATGTTATAGCTATAGCTGAGAGGATTGCTAATGCTAAAAAGAGGGCAAATTTCCTCTTCGCGGTTTTTAGATGAAAAAGGTGCCGGTGGAATAGCTTGAAAGTCTTTATTTTCTGTGGAGGCTGAGCGTCGAGTCTTTGTGGTTCTTTGCTTTTGTCCTTCCCGGCTGCGGCTTCGGCCTTCGCCGAGGCGAGCAGCCCATCTTCCGCTTTTGCTCCGGCTATAGCTTCAGCCCTTGCCTTTTCTTTAGCTTCGGTCAGCTTTTCCTCTGCCTGGGCCAATGCCGTCGCATACGACCGGATTTTTTCTTCTGCCTGGGCCTTGACTGCCGCTATCTCCTCTTTAACCTGAGCGTCGAGCCTTTGTCGTTTTTCTCTTTCAGCCTTCAGGCCCTCTTCCGCCTTTGCTCCGGCTATAGCCTCAGTCTTTGCCTGTTCCTGGGCTTTGGTTATCTTTTGCTCTACCTTGGATAGTGCCTCTGCATACGATTGTGCCTTTTCTACTGCTTCTTTTGCTTGGGCCCTGGCTGCCGCTATCTCCTTTTTAGCCTGAGCCTCGGCTCTCTCGGCCATGACACTGTAATTGCGATACTGCGTATGGAGCATCTTTTCCGCTTCAGCTTTCACTTTTCGTTCCACTGAGGCTCTGTTCTCAATTTCCTTTTTTAGTCTTTCCTCAGCTTTGGCCCTTGCTAAGGATTCGGCTTTCAACTTTTCTTCCATTTTGGTCATTGCCCTGGCCTTTTTTCTTGCAAACCAGGCGATGAAACCATGCTGGTGGAATGTTCTTTTCATTTGCGGTTTCGAGGTCTGGGATTCCTGCTGCTCCGGTTCCTGCTCGTTATAGCCGGCGCGTTGCTGTTCAGGTGCGTAACAAGGCTGTTGGGCATCATCGTATTGCTGAGTCGATACCCCTTTGAAAACCGATGGGATTTTCTTTTGTAGTCCTGCCTTATTCTTTTTGTGTCTTGACATTGATTATCTCTTGGCCAAAGTATGGCCATTGATTATCTACTCTGCGGGAGCACTACTATTATGTCTTTTCCATAGGCCTTCTCTGCGCTCGTGTATAGGTACACCAAAGATGACAGTACGCCCAAAATCGTTTTCGTCTATACATTCCTGCGACTTTAGTAAATAGCCCAATATCCCGATTAGTCCGGCAGCAATTAAGTACAGGCTCACCCCGTTAGAAACTACTTCCCATATCGGACTGTCAGGCTTTCAGCGCCGATTTCTAACGGGGCTCACGCCTAATTGTGGGGGAGAAAGTCCGAAAAAAACGCCTATTTCCTTTGAATCCTGATCGAAAGTCAGAAGTCAGAGGTCGTAAGACAGAGGTCAGAAGACAGAAGCCAGAAGACAGAAGTCAGAAGACAGAAGTCGGAAGGGAGAAGTCTGCACTCTGTAATCCCGTTTGGTTCGAGAAACCCACATCTCGCAGGGGCATGCCTATGTGACTGCACAGGGCAACCAAATTGGGGTGTTCCTATAGTGATACCCTTTATTTTCCTTAGGTGGATACGATGTTCCCTGGACATCCCGGCAGGTCTCGAAATTGCGCTTGACTGCGTGGGCGATTGCAAGTACCCTCATGAGCATAGAGGTTATTTTCAGCACTCCCAAACAAGCCTTCGACGAGCTCAGGCCGGGGTTTGAGGGTGTCAGCCAGGATTGTTTTAATATGGATACATACGCTTGCCTCTGTTGGAAGGGGTCTTCGACTAACAGGCGTAGGGCAAGGTCCGGTAATCAAAAGAGATATTTATGAGAAAGAAGACAAGCATAAAAAATCACGAGCTAACTCACAGGGGTTTTATCAAGAAATCAGCGGCGGCGGGTGCTGTTTTAGCATCCGGCACAAATCGTATCTTTGCTGCCGGCTCTGATGAGCTGCGCATCGGTTTTATCGGTTGCGGTTCCGGACAAAACAAGACTTATTTAGTTCCTGTTGCGGAAACAGTATTTGTCATTCCCTTGAAAGCGGGAATCCAGTTTTTCGCTCTGGACCCCTGCTTTTGCAGGGGTGACATCATCGATTTTCGTTTTCCGCAACAGATACTATTTAATAAATTTTTATTAACTATTATTGATTGAAAGGATTACCCGTGGAAAAGAAAGCAAATGAAAAGAGAGATGGGGTTTCCCGCAGAGACTTTATCAAGACATCAGCAGCATTAGGGGCTGCGAGTTTGGTCTCGGGGACAAGCCGAATTTTTGCGGCAGGGTCGGACAAAATACGTATTGGTCTTATCGGCTGCGGTGGGCAGGGTACCCGGGATATTATCAGCTGCGTCAAGAGCTCGCCGGGCGTGGAGATAGTGGCGATGGGCGACTTATTCAAAGACCGCCAGCAGGAGTCGCTCGACAAGCTCAGGAAGGACGTGCCCGCCGCTGTGAATGTCACGTCAGGCAAGCGTTTTGTGGGTTTTGACGCGTATAAGAAAGTACTGCAAACCGATGTGCACTTAGTCTTTTTGACGACACCGCCTCATTGGCGTGGGGAGCACTTTCTGGCGGCTGTTGAAGCTGGTAAGCACGTATTTATGGAAAAGCCGGGGGGGGTGGATCCGAAGGGCATTCGTTCAGTCATCCAGACGGCGGAATTAGCCCGGCAAAAGCGTCTATCAGTGGTCGCGGGCACCCAGCGCCGACACAGCAAGAAATACCAGGAGATTATCCGGCGGATCCATGACGGACAAATTGGACAGATTGTTGCGGCCCAGGGCTACTGGAATGGAGCTGATATGTTAGGTTACTGGCAGTGGTATGACAAGGACGGCCGTTCCGATATGGAGTGGCAATGCAGGAGCTGGCCTTGGTTCACCTGGACCAGCGGCGACCACATTGTCGAGCAGCATGTGCACAATCTCGACGTGCTCAACTGGGCACTCCAGGGGCATCCGGAGCAGTGCATGGGTATGGGCGGCAGGGCGGTGCGCGACCTGGGCAATATCTACGACCACTTCACTGTCGAGTATGAGTATCCGGAAGGCGTTCGCGTTTTGAGTATGTGCCGTCAGATTACTGGCTGTACCGACAGGATTGCCGAACGTGTTGTTGGCACCAAAGGTATAGCCGATGTCGATCAGGGCGTTATTAAAGGCGAGAGGCCTTTCAAGTACGAAGGGCCCGACCCGGACCACTATGTCATGGAGATGGCCGATCTGGTCCGGAGCATTCGTGAAGGTTCCCCGATTAATGAGGGAAAGCAGGTGGCAGAGAGTACTATGAATGCTATCATGGGCCGGATGAGTGCTTATACCGGCCGGGCTCTAAAGTGGGACTGGGCAATGAAGGCATCTAAGCTCGACCTTACGCCGCCGAAATATGAATGGGGCGATTTACCCGTCAGGCCGGTTGCTGTCCCGGGTAAGACACCGCTTATTTAGTAAACTTCAAATAGCCGTTGGCTGAAAGGATTTTTATGCAAAAAAAAGAACAACAAGATGAGAAGCTTTCACGGAGAGATTTTGTTAAGGCAGCGGCGGCTGCTTCGTTTGCGGGTGTGAGCCCGGTGTTGACAGGTAAAATACGTGCGGCAGGGTCAGATATACTAAAAGTCGGTTTGATTGGTTGTGGAGGTCGCGGCACCGGTGCAGCTACGCAGGCGCTGATGGGTGTTGATAAGTCGGTGAGGCTTTGGGCGATGGCGGATTTGTTTCAGGACAAGCTCGATGCCTCTTACAATATGCTGAGCAAAGGTGCTAAAGGCCGATACGACCGCGTGGATTTTGAGGGTTTGGCTGGTCAGATGGATGTGCCCGAGCGTCGCAGGTTCGTCGGTTTCGATGCGTATCAGGGGCTGATAGACAGCGGTGTTGATATGGTTATCTTAGCGACGCCGCCGCACTTTCGGCCTGAGCATTTTGAAGCGGCGGTCAAGGCCGGTAAGCATGTTTTTATGGAAAAGCCCGCAGCGGTTGACCCGGTTGGCATTCGAAGGGTAATATCTGCGGCGAAGCTGGCGGAGGAAAAGGGTCTGTCGGTTGTTGCGGGGACACAGCGGCGCCATCAATTGCACTATATAGAGATTTTGAAGCGGATTCACAATGGGGCGATTGGTGAGATTGTTGCTGCACAGTGCTACTGGAACGGCGGGGGTGGGTCGCTGACGAGAAAGAAGCCTGAGGGCATGAGTGATATGGAATGGCAGTGCCGGCGCTGGTATTATTTCTGCTGGCTATGCGGGGACCATATCGCTGAGCAGCATGTTCACAACATTGATATTATGAACTGGGCGCTGCAGGGACATCCGGTATCTGCGATGGGCGTGGGCGGCCGGGCGGTCCGCGAGGGAGGGAACATCTGGGACCATTTTGCGGTGGAGTTTGAGTATCCGGGCGGCGTGCGCGTTTTGAGCATGTGCCGGCAGATACCCCGCTGCACGGACCGTGTGTCGGAGAGAATCGTTGGCACAAAAGGATTTGCTTACATTGATGGCAGTCACGGTTTTATCAAAGGAGAGAGCTCGTACGAAGGGCCGGCCTCGCCGAATCCATACGTGCAGGAGCATGTTGACCTGATTCAGAGTATCCGCAAAGGGGCCGGCTTGAATGAAGGTGTGCAGGTTGCGGAAAGCACAATGTGTGCAATAATGGGCAGAATGAGCGCCTATACCGGGCGGGCGCTAAAATGGGACTGGGCGATGAAGGCGTCCAAGCTTGACCTGAGTCCAGAGAAATATGAATTTGGCGATTTGCCTGTCAGGCCGGTCGCCGTTCCGGGTAAGACAATGCTTATTTAACTTTAACATTTTCTGCTAATAATCGTTTGCTTGAAAGGATAACTTATGAAAACTGAAGAAATGAAGGGAAAGCCGAAATTGTCACGAAGAAACTTTATCAAGACCTCGGCAGCGCTGGGAGCGGCGAGTCTGGCCGTGGGGACAAATAAAATCTTTGCGGCAGGTTCCGACAAAATACTTATCGGATTGATTGGCTGCGGCGGCCGGGGTTCTGGCGCTGCCGCACAAGCCCTGACAACCGGTGAAAGCGTGGTCCTAACAGCCATGGCAGACGTCTTTGAGGATCGCTTGCAGAGGAGTCGTAAAAACCTCCAGGGCAACGAGCAATTTGGGAAACGCGTCAAGGTCCCCGAAAATGCGTGCTTCGTGGGCCTGGACGCTTACCAGAAAGTGATCGATAGTGGTGTGGATGTGGTTCTACTGGCCACACCCCCTGGTTTCCGACCGCAGCATCTCCGAGCTGTAGTCGAGGCCGGCAAACATGTCTTCTGCGAGAAACCCATGGCCACCGATGCCCCAGGCGTGCGTTCCGTCCTCCAGTCCGCCGCCATAGCCAAGGAGAAGAATCTAGCTCTGGTGGCTGGCTTCTGTTGGCGCTATCACTTGGCGCGTCGCGCCTTCTACCAGCGTATACACCAGGGCGCCATCGGCTCCATTCGTACCGTCTATGCCACCTATCTGACCGGACCAGTGAAACCCATGCCCCCAGCCAGTAGGCGCCCCGCTGGCATGAGTGACGTTGAATGGCAACTCCGCAACTGGTATAACTTCGTCTGGTTATCCGGGGATGGGCTAGTGGAACAAGCATGTCATAGTGTGGACAAGATTGCCTGGGCGATGAACGGAGTCCTCCCTCTCAAAGCGGTGGCAACAGGCGGTCGCCAATTTCCAAACAACGAAGGCAATATCTTTGACCACATCGATGTCTTTTACGAATTTCCAGATGGAGTCCGCGCGTTCATGGCCCAACGTCAGATCAGTAATTGCTACAGTGACAACTCGGACTACCTCATGGGCTCCGAGGGTCTGGGCACCATCAAGGGCTGGAGTGATCCCACCGTCACTGGCAAAGAGTCTTGGCGCTATCGCGGTCCCAAATCCGACATGTACCAGATCGAGCACAACGAATTGTTCGACTCTATCCGCAACGACCGACCCATTAATGATGGCATCTGGATGGCTCACAGCACGCTCATGGCCATCATGGGACGCATGGCCGCCTACACCGGAAAAGAGGTCTCTTGGACCGAAGCCCTGAATTCCGAGGAACAACTCGTCCCCGACAACCTAACCTGGAACATGGACTTGCCTATCAGGCCCATGGCCATGCCGGGAAAAACTAAGCTTACTTAATATGAACTCGGTAGGTAACGATTAGTTGAAAGGATAACTTATGAAAAACGAAGTAAAAAATGATAGCTCGGCGCTGTCGCGCAGAGATTTTATCAAGACATCAGCGGCATTGGGGGCTGCGAGTCTGGCCGTCGGGACAAATAGAATCTTTGCAGCAGGTTCCGACAAGGTACGCATCGGTCTGATAGGATGCGGCGGGCGTGGTACGAATGATGCAACAAAGTGTCTGAACTCGACCGAGAACGTCGAGCTTGTGGCGATGGGCGACCTTTTCAAGGACCGTCTGGACAGGTGCCGCAGAACTCTTACAAGGAACTTAAAGGACAAGGTTAAGGTAACTGAAGATAAGTGCTTTGTTGGTTGGGATGCCTACAAGAAGGTTATTGGATGTGATGATGTTGATATGGTAATCCTGACGCAGCCGCCGCACTTTCGTCCGGGACACCTCAGGGCGGCGATAGAAGGAGGCAAGCATGTGTTTATGGAAAAGCCGGTTGCGGTTGACCCGGTTGGTGTTCGTTCAGTAATCGCGTCGTCGGAGCTGGCGGACCAGAAGAATCTTACTATAGTGGCCGGAACCCAGATGCGGCGGATTTCACATTTGGTGGAAGGTATTAAGGCTATCCATGACGGTGCCATAGGTGAGCTTGTGGGTGGTCAGTGTGTAAGGCTCGGCGGAGGAATGTTGGACTGGGGGCAGAAGGAACGCCAGCCGGGCTGGTCGGATATGGAATGGCAGCTGCGGCGATGGCTGTTTATGACCTGGCTTTCAGGGGACTTTATAGTCGAGATGCACGTGCACAATCTGGACGTAATGAACTGGGCGTTCGGCGGACCTCCGGTCCAGTGCACGGGTATGGGCGGTCGAGAAGTACGAACGGCTCCGGAGTACGGCAACGCTTTTGACCATTTTGCGGTCGAGTATGAATATCCGAACGGCGTGCGGGTCGAGTATATGGGTACTCAGATTGACGGTTTCACCGGTCGTAACGACCAGCGGCTGGTTGGGACTAAGGGTCGTGCATATACGGACTTTGGCAGGGTTGTAATTGAAGGCCAAAACAAAACCGAATACGCGTGGGACCAGTTGGACCCAGAAATAAAGCAGCACGCAGACCAGATTGCGGCGATTCGGCAGGGCAAGCGGCTGAACGAAGGCAGACGGATTGCTGAAAGTACGATGACCTCGATTATGGGCAGGATGAGCGCTTATACCGGCCGGGCAATGAAGTTTGACTGGGCGATGAAGGCCTCGAAACTGGACCTCAGTCCGCCGAAGTATGAGTTCGGTGATTTGCAGATGAGGCCGGTTGCTGTTCCAGGTAAGACACAACTGGTTTGAGACGAAAGGAGAATTTTATGAAACGCTTTTTTATTGCAATCGCAGCCCTGGTGGCAATGAGTATGCTGCTGTCTTCGCAGACGTGGGCACAAACAGAAAATGACAAACCTATTGTCCCAAAAGAGAAAATAATGTTGTGGAACGGCAGGGACTTTACCGGCTGGAAGCTATTTACACGTGAGCCTGAACACGATGTTACCAAGACATGGTCGGTGGCCGATGGCGTGGTTCGCTGCGTGGGCAAGCCGGCCGGCTATATGCGGACCGAGAAAGACTACGCCGATTACCTGTTTCACGTGGAATGGCGCTGGCCCGAGAAGGGTGGGAACAGCGGTGCGCTTGTGCATATGAGCGGCCCTGACAAGGTCTGGCCGAAGAGCCTCGAATGCCAATTGGCTTCCGGTAACGCGGGCGACTTCTGGCTGATTGGCGAAGGACAAAAGTATCTGGAAAATATCGAGACCGCAGAGCACGCCAAAGGAGGCGACCGTGTTAGAAGTCGCAGGGTCAGAAAACTCAAAGACAGCAGCGAAAAGCCCATCGGCCAATGGAACGCATACGATATCATCTGTAAGGACGACTGGGTAGTGGTTTTGGTGAACGGCGTCTTACAGAATATTGCGACCAAGAGCTCGATAACGTCCGGTAAAATCTGCCTGCAGAGTGAAGGCGCGCCGGTTGAGTTCCGCAACATCTATGTCGAGCCGCTCGAATAAGGGCAGTTCACGAACTGCCCCTACTAATGATTGTGCTGATGTCGATTAGGTACATCTGCCGGCCGTTGCCGGCGTGTGGTGAATCAATGACGACGCTGCGGCCGTCGGGACTGAAACGCGGATGCGTATCGCATCGCCATTCGCCCGTATATTGCGGCGGCAAATAGAAATGGCCGAGCGGAACCTTTCTGCCGGTCGCTGTGTTGTAGAGATAGACGTTTTGTTTTCGCTCTTTGTCGGGGTAGGTGTCGTTGAGAATCCACTTATTGCCGGGCAGGTATGTGCAGTGGCCGTTCCCGGTCATAACGTCTTTGCCGATTACCTCCACCTTATCTGTGCCGTCCTCATAGAGGTAAAAGGCGTTTTTGTGCGATGGATGCCATGCCCAGGCGAGGATGTGGTGCGGGTCGCGCCAGAAAAAGTGTGAGGTTCGGCCGTAGCTGTCAACGATGTGGATGTCCGAGCCGTCGGTTTTTGCGGTGAGCATTCGTGTGCCAAAGCTCCGGAGAGACTTGGCACGCCAGCGGTGGAGAAAAATAAATCGAGAGCCATCGGTATTGAACAATAAATGGTTGAAGTAATGCTTGGGTTCTTTGGGATTGCCGGGGATTTTGCCGAACCTGGCAATGTCCGCAAGGGATATTATTAAATCCTTTTTTCCGGTTTCAAGGTCGATGCGGAAGATGCCTGAGTCTTTAGGGGCGAGGTCATCTTTATGTGGGTCTGGCAGGCCTGGATAGCCATAGCCGGGCCGCATATCCTGAATACGCCGGAAGTCCGGTGCAACGGCGGTTCGGCCATCCGGACTGATGGTATAGATGGGGTAGGGAAGCGTTCGCTTTGTGGCGGTGAAGACGTTGAGTATGCGGCATACGAACCGGTCGTCCTGCCGGTCGTTCCAGATAATTTCATTCTTCGAGCCGGGCAGCCATTGCAGCATACAGCCCTGCTGCCAGCACCATGAGCATGATTGGCCCAGCTTTATCCAGCGGTCATTATTTTCCAAATCCACCATACCAATACTGATAACGTCGTTTGGTTTGGGGCTGCGGTGCTCGAAGTTGACCTCCATACCGAGTGCGTAACGGCAGGACGGGTCGAACTGGAGCTTATCATAGTAGCTGAACCAGTGGAATTTTGGCCCTTTGGTGATAGCCCGAATTGGCGGCAGTTCTTCGGGTTTTGAATTTGCTTCGGTCGCGTAGCCGGGTAAACCTGTCATTGCAACCATGCTACCGGCTGTGTACTGTAGAAATTCACGGCGAGTCAGCTTGTTATTATCCATAGAAGACAATTCTATTGTTTCAAGACCTGAATTCAAGGAACAATTGCTTTTAGGATATTTTTGGGTGTGGCCGGATTTTTTGTTCATTTTGGCAATCCGCCTACGGCGGACAAGATTGGGTTTGTTTTGGGTTTGTTTTTTCGGGCCGGAAGGCGGTTTCATTTTCATAATCCTCTATAATATATACGTTTGCGTTCATTTTGGGCCTTTGGAGAAATTGGGTTTGTTTATTCGGACTAAGAAATCATCTTTTTTTCTGTAATCCTTTGTTAAAGTTAAGTTTACGTTCATTTTGGCTTTTCGGAGATTGGGTTTGATTGGGTTTGAATTGGGTTTGTTTTTTTGCCCCGCCAGCGGGATAAAAATTTGATAATCCTTTATATAATAGATGTTTACGTTCATTTGCAATCCGCCTACGGCGGACAAGATTGGGTTTGTTTTGGGTTTGTTTTTTTGGGCCTGAAGGCGGTTTTATTTTCATAATCCTCTATAACATATAAGTTTGCGCTCATTTTGGGCCTTTAACGAAATTGGGTTTGTTTATTCGGACTGTAAAATCATCGTTTTTTCTGTAATCCTTTGTTATAGTTAAGTTTACGTTCATTTGCAATCCGCCTACGGCGGACAAGATTGGGTTTGTTTTGCATAAAAAGGGTTGATTTGTAGAGGGTTCTCGACAGATGTAGAGGTGCGAGAGAGTGAAGAGTGAGCTAAAGTGCCTAAAGTGAGCTAAAGTTGTATTCTCGATGCTCATTATGGATACTCGATTCTGGATACTGGATACTCGATTGTTGTGAGTGGTTAATTGGTTAAATGGTTAATTGTTCATTCGCGAATCTGGGCCTGCTGGCCCTGAATACCGTGCCAAGCTGTGGCTTATGAAATGTCTATTAAAAGCCGCCTGCTGGCGGTTTATGTTAGCCTGCTGGCTAACATGTGGGTATTTTAACGTTTTTTCAAACAATGTCAACAAAAAAATGACCAAAAAAGCACTTTTTTTGCACAAATTTTACCAAATGAGATGTTGGATGCTCGTTAATGATGAGTGAGCTAAAGTAAATTAAAATGCCTAAAGTGAACTAAAGTTAGATGATGGATTCTGGATGTTCGGAAAATTGCCATGCACTTCGCTCAGGGCAGGCTGAGCTCAGTGGCTGCCACCAGCCGTTTCGTGGTTGATAGCCTGGAGTGCTTGTCCGAACTTGATGGCACCTTCAAATTTGGATTCTATAGAAGCCAAACGCTCGGCATATTCTTTTAGAACCTGACTGCTCGATTGACTGAGGAGCTCAAATTCTTTATACTCAGCGAATGAGAAAGAGCAAACCACACACCCCAATAATATTATGAAATACTTCTTCATTTGTTACTGCTATCCAAATCCATAATATAAATCTCAGGATTTCCTCCTATAAATGACGCAAAAGCTATCTTTTTACCATCAGGTGACCAGCAAGGACTACCATCCTTGGAAGAATTATTTGTTAATCTTTTCTGTTCACTCCCATCGGCATTCATAACATAAATCTCAAAATTGCCATCTCTATCTGAGGCAAAAACTATCTTTTTTCCATCAGGTGACCAGCGAGGAGATAAATCAATAGCAGGATTATTCGTTAACTTTTTTTGTTCACTCCCATCTTCCTTCATAACATAAATCTCGAGATTTTGATCTCTATCTGAGACAAAGACTATTTGTTGCCCACTGGGTGACCAGGAAGGAGATGAATCGTCAGTACTATTATTTGTTATCCTTTTCTGTTCACTCCCATCGGCGTTCATAATATAAATCTCACGTCTCAAATATCTACCTGACTCAAAAGCTATCTTTTTTCCATCTGGTGACCAGCAAGGAGACGAATTATCAGTATTATTATCTGTTAATCTTTTTAACTCGCTCCCATCTGAACTCATAACATATATATCATAATGATTATTAGGTTTATCTCCCTCAACAAAAGCTATCTTTGTTCCATCAGGAGACCAGCAGGGAAGCAAATACAACGCAGGATTGTTTGTTAAATTCTTCTTCTCTCTTCCATCAGCATTCATAACATAAATGTCCGGATTCCAATCTTTATCTGTCCCCACAAAAATTATAATCTTCCCATCAGGTGACCAGCAAGGACTCTCACTACCAAGCAAGTTATTTGTTAGTCTTGTCAATCCGGAGGAGTTTTTGTTCAGCCGCAGCAGTGGGGCATACCACCTGGGCCGGTCCGGTTTATTAGGTGAATTGAGTATGAGTCGCCACGATTCGTCCGTGAACTGTTTGCTCATTGGATGCTTAAACTCGTAGTAGCTGAGCACTGGTCCTATGGCCAAGAGAGCCTTGCCATTAGACATTGGACAGGCTACAATAATCAGATCTATATCGCCGACGGCTTGCTCGATACCTATTGCATCGGTCTCATTTGTGCGTACATCGGCAGTAAGGATCGTCGCAAGGCCATCCTCTTGTACGCCTGGAAGCATCCTACCCAATATGGATGGAAGATTATCGAAAAAATCGCGGTTTTCAGACGAGGGGGGCTCGTAGGTGAGTTGTCTGGAAACAATATCGAGTATTTGTATGAGCAGCTTCTCCAATTCGGTGAATCGCTCACGAGCTTCCAGTGTCAGCACGCCGAGGCCATCAAGCCCCTTTAACGTCATCCGAGTCAGTGATAACAATCGTCCCCAGAACAAAGGGGTTGGCTCTACATAACCAAGGGGTGGAGGTGGTGGAATCGGTGGTGGTCTGGTCACACCGATGGCCATAGGACGTGGCTCAGTGGGATCGGGCTGGCGAATTGTGTCGTCGTGCAACTGTACCCACGAGGACAAAGCAGCGTATAGATGGCGACGCCGCCAAGCCTGCGTACGCATAAACTCCGGGTACCCCTCGGGCAGTTCCTGAAATAGGGCTCGCAGGGAATACAGCCAGGACCAATATAGGTTGGCGTGCCAATCAATATGACTCAAAGCATCAACTTCGTCCTTCAACTTACCCGACTGAAGGCCATATCGTTCGTAGTCCGTATTTCCTTCATCGGTCAGAATCTTCAGGGCCTCACCTGAGCCGAGCAGTGCCATCAGATCGGGCCCCCGCACATAGACATGGGTACCATCTTTATAGACAGTGAATGGCTGACTTTTGGGGTCACTGTTGTGAAGCCAAAGATCCAAAAGGGCCGGTTCTTCAATACCCTTAAGCGTCTCATCCAGCAGAACGTGGTAAAGGTAAAAGCCCGTGTCGGCGGTAACAAACGCAGGAATTTTAAACCTGTCGAGGGTTCGGTAAAGGGTGTCAAAATCGTAACTGGAAAACTCAGAGTAAACTCCTGGGTCCAGGACAGCAAAACCATTTTGACGAATTAGATCTGATATGTCATTCAGGTCGATAACCTGACCTACATCATTAAAGTTTACTATATCACTTATATCCAGCGGCAGCTGATAACCAGGAGCATCGGCTTCGATATTCAAATCATAAGGCTCGTAGTATTTCCCGAACATCCCCTCCTTAAGCTCATCGCCTGGGGCATCTGTTGGAGTTGCAGTATAAATAATCATACTGAAGACCAGCGTAATTATTACTGCTCTTGCTTTCATGGCTACTACCCTTACCTTTAGTTCGCTCGCTTAGCAATTCATCATTTTTTATACCTTTTTCCTGCTCGAATTGCAAGCATTATCATGGCTTTTTCATTCTGGTGTGTTATTTATCCACTTGCTTCATTGACGAATAGCAGAGAAGTTGTCGCTTTACCGCATTATCGGGATATACCACGTTGGCCGTTCGGGTCTGTTGGGTGAGTCGAGCAGGTCTTGCCAGGCTTCGTCGGTGAGTCGGTCGCTCATTGGGTGCTTGAACTCGTAATAGCTAAGCACGGGGCCTGCGGCGAGGAAAATCGAGCCGTCCGGGGACGGACAGGCAACGATAATCAGGTCAACGTACCCTACAGCCTCTTCGAGGACTTTTCCCTCGGCGGTGTGGGTATGTACGTCGGCAACGAGCGTTGTCATGAGACATTTTTCCTCAACGCCGATGACAGCCCAATCAAGGGTTTGAGCGAATTGCCTTATATACTCGTAGTCTTCCTCGGAGAGGGTTTGATTGGTCAGCTCTTTGTTGGCGATTTCAATCAGCCGGCCCAGTATGTTCTCAAGGCTTGTCAGCCGATCCGCAGCCTGAGCCGAGAGCGCATCGAGGTCGCTGAGGCCCTGCCTTGTCATCTGAGTCAGTGCCAGCAGTCTGCCGTAAAATTCGGGCACAGGCTCGACGTAGCCGGATACAGAGGGAGGAATGCTGGTTTCTACGGGGGTGTAGCTCTGTTTGGCGTAGAGGATGGTGTCGTGGCGAAGCTCAGTCCACGAGGCGAGGGCGGCATTAAGCTGCTTCTTTTCCCAGGCCTGTGTGCGCATAAAGCCGGGGTATCCTTCGCCGAAGTCCTCTATAAGCGCTCGTAGTGAATACAGCCAGCCCCAGTAGAGGTTCCGGTTCCAATCAGACAGGCCGAGGGTGTCGAATTCGGCCTTGAGCTCGTTGAAGCGAGGCCAATAGTCGATGTAGTCTGTGTCGCCCTGTTCGGTGAGAATTGCTTTGGCGCGGTCCGAGCCCAAGATAACCATTACGTCCAGGCCGCGTGGATAACAGCGTGCCCAGCGGACGCCGGAAAATCCGCAGGTGAAGGGTTTGGGGTCGGCATCGCCTGTATAGTCGAGCACTTCGGGAAATACAAGGTGCTGAAACATATATGAGTCCGGGATGAAGCGCTGGCCCATAAATCGCATACCTTTTGTCTTGTCGAGCACCTCATTGAGGGACTCGGGAGTTATTGGCGGAGATACGAATACATTGCCGGTGCCGCCGAATATCTTCGGCGAAGGGAGCAAGGCAAGCTCGGTCTTCAGGGTAAAGAAAATGTCCTCATCATCCAAAATCGTGGGTTCAAAGTTAGTTCCGAAGACTTTATCCAGCGTGCCGAGATACTCATAAGGTGTGAGGTCATCGGCCAGGCCGACATAGAAGGCCGTAACGTCGTATATCCGGTCCCAAACTTCTCGGCCGGTGCGCTGGTCTACCTTTACTGCTTCGAGAGATTTGGCAAGCAGTACGGCCTGGATGGTCTGAATTTTCGCATCCTCAATGCTGATAAGGGCTCCGCCTATCGGCCCCCAATCCTCGGCGCCTTTGATGAGGAATGCCATCCGTCCGTACCACATTAGCGTCCTGAAATAGCGTTTGAGCTGCTCGCTTCGTGTGTAATGACCCCTGGGCACATACTGCGAGTAGTCTTCCTTATATATGAAGATGTCACTGTTGTCGAATCCGGTGTGAGCATCGATTTTGGCCAGCTCGCCTGCTACGAGGTCGGCAACCAGTTCCGGTACCTGAGCTTCGGGCTGGATTAGCTTTTTCGCCACGGTTAGGTAGGCCACGTTGCGTTTTGCCGCTTCTTTGAGCCGGCCGGTATATTGTTCGTGCAAGTTTAGCGCCTCGTCTAACAGCGCCGTTGTCAGGGCGTTGATGTCCGCGTAAAACTCGCGCTCTTCTATCTCTTTTAGCGTTTCATCAAACTGGATATGATAAAGGTGCAGCAGCGTATCGGCCGTGACGAACAAGGGCACATCCATCCGGCGCAGGTGTTCGTACGGGGCCACGATGTCATTTGGGTCGGGTAAATTATATTCGATAACTGCAAAACCATTTTGTTCGAGCAGCGGGGCGGCATCGTTCAGGTCAAACCTGGAATCCATATGGGCGTAGTTCCCGATGGTTCCTAAATCGAGCGGGAGGGTATAGCCAGGTGCATTCGGCTCGATGGGATTATCGTAGGGGACGTAATACTCGCTTAATCCCGGCTTGCCGGAGCCGCTTTGGTCTGCGGATTTGAGATAGTTGTCAATGAATATCGCAAAGTCATTTATGTCCACAACGCCATTTCTATCGAGGTCGGCGCCGTCGCACCAGTCCGGTTCGCCGCAGCCGGTCTGTTGCCAATGAGAGATAAGTATGACAAAATCGTCGATATCAATATCATTATCGGCATCGAGGTCGCCTCGCAGGCACGCCGAGATGGTATTTTTTTCAATGCACCCGTTTCCCTGCATACAGATTGTAACGCAATCAGGATTCAGTACACCACTGACCCTGACATGGTCCCCGACATTGAAGTTTCCCGTGTTGGCCAGGAAGTACAGTCCGCCCGTTTCAGGTTCGAAGAGTACGCATTCAACTCCCTGTACGAGGACGCCGCAGCCATCGAAATAGCCGGGGACGAGCGAAATTATAAGGTCATTAGTGATTGGGCCGAAAGAAGACTGCACAGTTATCATCAGATGTTGACCGACTACTTCATATTCGTGGGGCGTATCATCCAGCCAGACGCCTGCGACCTCGAAGCCCGGCGGAAACAAGATGTCGAAGCCGGCCGTGGTGGTTTTATCGTATGTGGGAAAATACTTGCCTGTACCCACTGCATAGAAAAAGACAAATTCGTTCGGGCGTTTGATTAAGTCGTGTTCATAATCAACGCGAAAGACAGCACCATCAGTCGGGAAGGGCCCCTGCCATTCAATCATTGGTATCGTTGGTGTCTCCGGCAGGACGGTTGGATACTCTTCGCTGCTCCAGGTCCAGGGCAATTCAACATTATCGGCGGCGACGCGGATATTATTCGCATCCGGGGGTACCGGAAACAGCATTGAATTGACGTCTTCGGGGATGTGTGTAAAGGTGAATTCCCCGGTAAAGGCTGCGGCAAGTCCATCGGCGGAGGGCTTGATTTGGATGTTCATATTCTCAAGAGGCATACTTGCCGGCTGTGGTAAGGGGATGGGATTAGCCGGTGCTATCAATGCTGCTGTCAGGATAACGTATAAGATTGCCAATTGCTTTGTCATCTGAAATGTCCTCCTGCAAAATTCCTTCATTGTTTATATATTACCATAAAAACGTCAGGAATTCAAATAAAAAGAGCGTTTGATTTGTTGTTGTTTGCGCATTAGGTTGAACCTCTGGTATTAGACATAGGGGCGGTTCGCGAATTGCTTCTATCCGGCAGCTAAAGGTTATCTTGTTTTAATGCCGATGATATTGTGGCGGAAGGTGTTTAGCAAATAGTAAACCATCGTTCATGCCCCATCGTTGGGGGTGCGAGCAATGAGCAGTGAGATATGCCCTCGATGCAGAGACAAGCAGTTAAAAAATACGATACTCGATTCACGATGAGCATTGAAACTCTACCTTTATGGAAAAACCTTAAGGGGTTTCTGGATTATCTGACTGTCGAGGCGGGTCTGGCCAAGAACACTGTTTTGGCCTATGGCCGTGACCTGAGAAGCTTTCTGAAATACTGTAAATCCAACAACACCAACAAAATACGGCAAATAAAGCCAGCCCTTATTCATAACTACCTGCGAATCCTCACTCAAGAGCAAAAAAGCGAAAACTCGATTAAGCGTTCTCTGGTGGCGATAAGAATGTTCCTGCGGTTTGGCAAGCTTACCGGCCTTGTCGAAGACGACCTGACCTCAATGCTTGAAAGCCCGAAGGTCTGGCAGAAACTGCCTTGTATTTGCAGCAAAGAACAGGTTCTTGAGCTTCTGAATGCTCCGTGCCCTGATGAGCCTTTTTACCTTCGTGATAAGGCGATGCTTGAGCTGCTCTATGCGACCGGCGTACGCGCCAGCGAGATAGCGGGGCTGAAAACCACAGACTTGAACCTTAATATCGGCTACCTGCGCTGTCTTGGTAAAGGCAACAGAGAACGTGTAGTCCCAGTTGGCAAAGCTGCCATCGCAGCGATAAAAGAGTATCTGAGCTGCCCTGGTGGACGGCCGAGGCTGACCAGGCCTTTCAGCGGCGATTTTCTTTTGCTTTCCCGAACAGGCCGGCAAATGAGCCGTATTGAGATTTGGAGATTAGTCAAAAAATATGCGGTTCGGGCAGGTATGCCCAGAAATTTAACTGTGCATACATTAAGACATTGCTTCGCAACACATATGCTGGCCGGTGGGGCCGATTTGCGAAGCCTCCAGGAGATGCTCGGCCATGTGGACATAGCAACTACCCAGATTTATACGCACGTTGACCAGGAAAGATTAAGAAAGATTCACCGAAAATTCCATCCGAGACCGTGATTGGTGATTGGTGATTGATGAGTAGTTAATTGGTGAGTAGTTAGTTCCTGTTGCGGAAAGAGTATTTGTCATTCCCGCCCCGCATCGTGTGCGGGATAAACTCCAGCGGGAATCCAGCTTTTTCGCTCTGGACCCCTGCTTTCGCAGGGGTGACATGGTCGATTTGTGTTTTCCGTAACAGATACTATTTAATTGGTGAGTGGTGAGTGCGTCGAGTTCTATTGAAAAATTAACCATTTACAAATTAACCAATTGACTTGGTTGTAGTTTGTAGGTTATTATATGATAACGAAGTTGATGAGCAGGGACCCTGCAAGGCGGGAACCCAGCAGTTTCCTCAAGGTCATCCGGATGAACACGAAGAGGTTATATCTTATAATATTGATGTTGGCGATAGGATGCCAGCAAGCCGGTATTAGTTTAAACACACCGGCCTTTGCGTCTAATGCAGCAAATGGAGCTTCCGCAGAGGCCAAGCCTGACGAGCAATTGGAAATCAACAAGAATGCCCTTCTCGAAGGCCCCAGCGAAGAGATACGCATAAAAGCGGCAACTGTGATGTTGGGTAGTGAAAATCCCTTAGCCAGAAAGATTCTCATTGACGCGCTGATGCAAACGAAAAACAGTGCCGCACGTACGGCTGTCTGTAAAGCATTGATTCAGACCCGGTCATCGAATGGAGAAATAAAGAACAAGGAAGATTTCATCCAGCCGTTGTTTAGTGTCTTTGCCACGGAGGTTGCAGCTGAGGCACAACTGGCTGCGGAAACAATGCTGATTTATAAATATGACAAAATTGAAAAATCGCTCGAGGAGATAGTAACCGATGCCTCAAAACCGGTCAAAACGAGAATAAATGCCATACAAGCACTGAAACTTTGGCCGGATATGGAGGCAACTATCAGACTTATAAGGCTGGTTGACGACCCGGAAAAACAGGTATCGGCCGAGGCGGAAAAGGCCCTGCATTCTCTGGGTATACCGGTCGGCGAAAACTACTGGACACGTGAGCAAAATATCCTTGAGCTGCGGAGCAAAGGTCGCGATGAATTCCTGCGAGACTGGCTGATTCGCCAGGAAGCACAGATGCGCCAGATGAGAGTGAAATTGAACTCGTGGCAAAGCAGATATCAATCGGCATTGGGCAAGATATACGATGGCATCAGTGATGACGCAGCCAGAGGCAAATTTTTAGCTGAGCATTTGAACAGTTCGGAATCTATAATCAAATTATGGGCGCTGGAAAAGGTCTCTCAATGGAGAAAAGGAACTAATCCCAAATTGCCGACTGAATTACTCGAGCCTATTTTGGTCAATTTGATTTCAGACGCGGACAGAGATGTTCGGCTTAAAACAGTCACATTGTTGTCTTTGATGGTGGAGTTGAATTCGGCTCAACTGCTATTAGCTCAACTTGAAGCCGAGCCGGACGACCAGGTCAAAGTCGAATTATTGAATGCGATCGGAGGAGCATGTTCATACGCCCTTTTGCCTTCTTCGCCGGTCAAGATTTCACCGGAGGTAAGAAAGCAAGCCCTGGAATGGGCGGCGAAATACCTTTCTGAAGAGGATGCGGGAAAAGCTCGAAAGGGAGCGGAAGTTTTAAGAAAGCTGCTTGAGCCGGAGGGATTAAAACCGGAAGAGCTCGATGGGTATCTTGGTTTGCTTGTCAAAAGATATAACCAGCAAAAGCAAAAGCCTGACGGAGCACTGCGTGGAGAGCTGCTCAGCACAATGGCCGGCTTATGCACACAGGGCAGCGCCGGCAAGGCCAAGGCAGCTACGCTTTTTGGGCCGTTATTTATAGAAGCTCTGCGTGACGAAACAGATTTTGTCCGTGAAACAGCAGTGGATGGGCTTATCTATATCGACAAAGCAAGCGCATTGAAAAGATTGAGAAAAGATTTTGTCAATGACCCCAGCGAGATACTAAGGAAAAAATTGATAGACCTTGCCGGTGAGATTGGGGGGAAAGAAGATTTGACCTGGCTGGCAGAAAAAGTAGGTTCAAACTCAGAAAGTGGGCAGGTCTGGCAGGCGATGCTTAAGATATTCGATAGCTCCGATTCCGGCATCCTGAACGAATGGATGGACAAATTCACCTCGCAAAACAGCAAAATCAAATTATCTGAAGAGCAGAAAATTGCTTTTCTTAAGAAAGCAGAGGCAAAGGCCCAAAGCGAAAACAGAACAGAAATGCTCAAAGACGTCAGAGAGAAGCTGGCTGAGCTTTATAGAAGAATTGGCCAGTTTGAACGGGCGGTGGAGTATTTAGACAGGCTGTACAAAGCTGCCGGGACCCCCGAGGAAAGAGAGGCAATCCTGCCAAACTTATTGGATGTTTACTTGAGAAGTTCAAAATTGGACCTTGCAGCCGAATTGGTTGGAACATGCTTAGCGAAGGAAGATTTGAGTCCCGAGAAGGCTGTTCTGGGCTCAATTAACAATTATCTGAGCAAACCGCCCCCCGGAGCCGATCCCAACGCAGTCATAAAAGCACTGAGCGGAGTAAAGCTTTCCGGGGCCAGGCCGAAGTGGCAAGAATGGCTCAAAAACTGGACAGACCGTCTTGCTAAAAGCAAAGAGACGGAAAAGCTAAAAGAAGCTGTTGAGGCCAAAAAGGAACAGTAACTATTCACCATTTATTCTGATTCAATTAATCCTGGAGGAACTAACAGCTTTCCCTCGCCGACTTCCAGACCACTGATAATATGAACGTATGTATTATTGAACGAGCCGATTTGTACCTCTCGCTGCTTTGGACCCTTCGGAGCAGCAACGAAGCAGACTTTTTACTTTCGCGATTGGATACTACCTGAATTGGCACAATTATGACATTCGTGCAACTGGTCAGTGATGATATTCACCCTGGCTGACACACCCGGCTTAAGAAAGTCATACAAGCCGTCCGCGCTGACCCATGCAGTGTAAACCTTAACGTCAGGGCTGATCCAGCCATGCTGTGGGTCAGGTAGGGGTGCTGCAATAAGACGATGAGTAAGGTTAATATTAGAGTTTGCCGGAAAAACTGTTGCTACCCGGTGGTTGGCCAATGTGGCGATAGATGCAAGTGCTTGTGCATCGTTGCGGTGGGACGAGAGCCATTTGGGTGTAATGTCTTACAAAAAAAGAAAAAAAATTAAAATTTTTCGTATTTTTTTCGTTTTTTATGGTTGCAATCTTATGGTTATTTCGATAAATTACTTAGTTTACATAAAAAAGCTATTGAAAAGTTATGGGTTCCTGCGCTATCAGTGTATATAAATTTAGCAGGAATAAAGGGACATTGTTTTTATTTTTCGGCTTTTGGCTGGTCAAAAGCGTGATTTCTGATTCGATTCACTGCGGCAGCTTCTGCGTAGTATAGCTGCTACTGTAGTGAAGTAGCTTCGCTACGTAGCACGATCTCGTAGAGCGAAGTACGGAGAGTGAGCCGAATATTGCTGCTGTAGCTCAGTGGTAGAGCGCGTCCTTGGTAAGGACGAGGTCATGGGTTCAAGCCCCATCAGCAGCTAAATGCAAGCGGGTCAAGCCGGGGCAGCTTGTCCAGCGTCAAAACGGTGTTAGCCTCGCAGCTCTGCTGCAGGGTAAGTTAAGGCTGTTTTGTTGTGGGAGAAGCAGGAACTCCGGTTATGAATTGATTATAAAAAGAGTGAAAATAGTTTTTTAGGAAATCGGATAGGGACAAGTAAATACTAACCCTATACATTGGAGGTTTATACTAAGATGGCTAAGGCGGTATTTGAACGGACGAAACCACATATAAATATTGGTACTATCGGCCATATTGACCACGGCAAGACTACTTTAACGGCTGCAATCACGATGCGGCTGGCACATAAGGCCGGTGGCGGAAATATCAAGAGGTTTGAAGACATCGACAATGCCCCGGAAGAAAAAGAGCGCGGCGTTACAATCAATACTGCGCATGTTGAGTATGAGACACCAAAACGTCATTATGCTCACGTGGATTGTCCGGGACACGCCGACTATATCAAGAACATGATAACCGGAGCGGCCCAGATGGACGGTGCTATTCTGGTAGTTGCGGCAGGCGATGGTCCGATGCCCCAGACTCGCGAGCATATCCTGCTTGCCCGTCAGGTTAATGTGCCCAGGATAGTGGTTTTCCTGAATAAAGTTGACCAGGTTGACGACCCCGAGCTTCTCGAACTGGTAGAGCTGGAGATAAGAGACCTTCTGAACAAATATGAATACCCCGGGGATGATATTCCTATTATTTCGGGTTCAGCTTTAGCGGCAATGGAATGCGAAGGTAAGGATGACGATGCCTGCAAGTGCATTGATGAGCTGATGGAGGCTGTTGACGATTATTTTCCGCTTCCCGAGCGTGATGTTGACAAGCCGTTTCTTATGCCGGTCGAGGACGTTTTCAGCATCAAAGGCCGTGGTACGGTCGGCACAGGCAGGATTGAGCGCGGTAAAGTGCACACCGGCGAGGAGATTGAAATCGTCGGGCTTGCCAAGGAGACTCGCAAGACGGTTGTTACCGGCGTTGAAATGTTTAACAAAACGCTCAATGAAGGCCAGGCCGGGGATAACGTCGGCTTGCTTTTGCGTGGCGTTGAAAAGAAGGATTTAGAGCGGGGACAGGTCGTTGCGGCACCCGGTAGTATTACTCCGCATACCAAGTTTCATGCTGAAGTTTATGTTTTATCTAAAGAAGAGGGTGGTCGTCATACACCGTTCTTCGCGAAATACAAACCACAGTTTTATTTCAGAACAACCGATGTTACCGGCGCGGTCCTTGCGCTGATGAGCAGAGAAGGCAAAAGTGCAGAGATGTGTATGCCGGGCGACAATATAGCGATGGAGGTGGAGATTATTTCGCCAATTGCTATGGAGGAAGGCCTTCGTTTTGCTATTCGTGAGGGAGGTAAGACGGTCGGTGCCGGTGTGGTAATTAAGATTCTTGAATGAACATCTCTGGGTAACTTCTCTGGTAGCTGCGGGCGTCAAAAACCAGGTCGCTGCGACCGGCAAAGTGTATCCGGACAGGCATCTGCGGAAAAATCGGATGTTTTTTAATTAAGTGTGCCTGTCTGTTGTGGACGAACCTTATGGCTAAAAAGAAGAGCAAAAGAGAGTATGTCTGGCTTGAGTGCAGCCAGTGCAAGGATAGAAACTATCGAACAAGTGTTAGTGTAGCAGAAGGTACGCCGAAATTGAATCTAAAGAAATTCTGTAAGAGGGAACGTGAACATACAGTTCATAAGATACGGCGCAAGTAATTGGTTATTGAAAGATGTGTATTTCGGCGTTTCAGACAATAGCAAATAATTAATGAGAAATAATCAATAATCGAAAGTCAATTGAACAGGCCAGTAGCTCAATTGGCAGAGCGTCGGTCTCCAAAACCGAAGGTTGGGGGTTCGATTCCCTCCTGGCCTGCTTTGAATTGTGAGACGTTGAGCGAGATAAGTAGAGTATTAAACTTGCTTGAGTTTGGCGGATACGAGGTTAATTATGATTTTTGGTATTTATAAGCGTGGCCAGGGCAAATATACAAGGCTCAGTAGTGCTTTTGCCGCAGCGATAATTGCCGTTTTGGGCTGTTGGCAGCTTTACAGTAAATTAGAAGCTGTCGAATGGGGACTGAGCCGCAAGGCGGCATTGTGGGTTGCAACTATGTTGCCTGCCGGTTTGTTTGTTGTTTTAGCTCTTTTGATTTCCTGGCTGATAAATAAACCTTCCATTGCAGATTTTATGATCGCATCTGAGGGCGAAATGAAGAAGGTTAGCTGGTCAAGCAAACAGGAAATAGCAGTTTCGACGTTTATCGTTATCGTGGTTGTGTTTTTTATGGCTATACTTCTTGGGACCACGGATATCGGCTTTAGAACGTTCTTTACGTGGCTCCTGGGGTAGTATTGTATCTCGAAGTGGATACGAAACAGGGTGTTAATATGCAGTGGTACGTTTTACGAGTTGCGGCCAATAAGGAAGTGCAGGTCAAGGAAGCCCTTTCTCAGAAGGTTGAAAGAGAGGGTTTGGCAGAAATTATTGGCAGGATAGAGGTTCCAGTTGAGCGGATTAAGCGTATCCGCGGCAACAAGCAGACGGTTCATAAACGAAAACTGTATCCCGGGTATGTTTTTATGGAGATGGAGTCAACCGAGGACAAGCGTGTTCCGGAACAGGCGTGGTTCATGATAAAGGGGACCGCAGGCGTAGGAGATTTTATCGGTACTGATGGAATTCCGTCGCCGATGCGGGATACGGACGTGGCGAAGATGCTTTTAGAGGCCGAAAAGCCTGAGGAGGCACCGAGCATCAAAGTCGAGTTTCAAAAAGGTGATATTATTAAGATTCGAGAAGGTGCATTTGAAAACTTCGAAGGCGTTGTCGATTCAATTGATTCTGAGCGTGGGATTGTAAGCGTAATTGTTACGATATTCGGTCGAAGTACGCCGCTGGATATAGAGTATTGGCAGATAGAGAAATTGTAAAGTGCCTAAAGTGAAAAGATAATCCACAACTTTAGGCATTTCAAACTTTAGCTCAGTGCTATACGAGAGACGAGATTATGGCTAAAGAGGTAGTAGTAAAGATTAAATTGCAGGCACCGGGCGGACAGGCGACGCCAGCCCCGCCGATAGGGCCTGCTTTGGGTCAGAATGGCGTTAACATAGGTCAGTTTGTTTCGCAGTTCAATGAGCGAACAAAAGGACTCAACGGAACAATCGTGCCGGTTGTGATAACGGTTTTTCGAGACAAAAGTTTTACGTTTGAGGTCAAAAGTCCACCGGCGGCGGTCCTTCTTAAACAGGCGGCTGAAATTGCAAAGGGCAGCGGCGTTCCGAATAAAGAGATGGTCGGCAAAGTCAGTGCCGAGCAGATTCGGAAAATCGCTGAGACCAAGTTCAAGGATTTGAACGCATACGACATTGAACAGGCCGAGAAGATTATCAAAGGTACCGCCCAAAGTATGGGCGTGGAGGTAATTGATTAGTAACAACTTGTACATAAAATGAGATGAACAATGCGAGTGAAAAGCAAAAGATACAAGAAAGAATCGGAACAGTCGAGCAAAGAGAGTCTTGGCCTGACTGAGGCGGTCGAGAAAGTCAAATCGTTCAAGTCGGTGAAATTCGACCAGAGCATAGAATGTGTGCTGCATTTAGGCATAGACCCGAAACAGGCCGACCAGCTGGTTAGAGGCTCAATATCTTTGCCTCACGGGATAGGCAAGCAGAAAAAGGTCATTGCTTTCTGCGAGGATTCGGATGTTGAGGCAGCCCAAAGCGCTGGTGCCATTGAGGCCGGTTGCGATGAGCTTGTTAAAAAAATCACGGATGGCTGGATGGATTTCGATGTGGCTATCGCGTCGCCGAAGGTGATGGGCAAGGTGGGTAAGCTTGGGCGGATCCTGGGGCCACAAGGGAAGATGCCTTCACCCAAAAATGGTACGGTAACCGGCAATGTAGTGACTGCAGTGGCTGAATTTGCTGCGGGCAAAGTCGAGTTTAGAAACGATGCCGGCGGCAATGTTCACGTAGTAGTCGGTAAGCAGAGCTTTGAGAAAGAAAAACTGGTAGATAATATTGATGCGTTTGTCTCGCATATAAAGAAGATAAAACCTGCGTCAGCAAAAGGGACTTATATCAAAAAGATGAGTATATCTGCGACAATGAGCCCCGGTATAACAATAATTGTTTATTGATAACGCGATACGCAATACGAGATACGAAAAATGAGCAAATACGTAAAAGAGTTACTGCAGTCGGAACTGGAAAAGAGGATTGTCAACGAGAACATCAAAGATTTTTTGGTCATCAGCGCTAAGGGTGTCGGTGGTGTTGATAATAATCTGATGCGAGGAGAGCTTAAAGAAAAAGACATCAGCTTATCGGTGGTCAAGAACTCGCTATTTAAGAAAGCGCTTTGCGGCCAACAGATGGAGCCGGCGGCGGCGTTGTTTAGCGGCCCTTGCGCTATCGTTTATGGCGGTGACAGTGTCGTTGACGTTGCAAAAGCATTAGCCGAATGGGTCAAGAAGGTGCCTGTGATAGAGATTAAAGGTGCCTTTCTCGACGGTTTAGCTTTAGATGCTCAAGGAGCAGAGGGCCTTTCAAAGATGCCGACACGAGCAGAGTTGCTCAGCAAAATAGCCGGTTTGATACAGTCTCCTGCCAGGGGATTGGCCTCAATAGTTAGTGCTCCTGCGGGGATTATCGCAGGTTGTATAAAGACTATTGCGGAGGGCGGCGAGAAACAAGCAGCGTGAAACGAAATATGAAATAAGAGAAAAGCCTGTGTGGCTGTCCCTGGTTTTAGTAATAGGGTTAAACGAAACGGCGAAGTTTCGGCTACCACAAGGCGCTATGTAACAGGAGTTAATAGAGATGGCAGAAGAACAAGCGAAAGAAACAAAGGAAACCAAAGAGATTAAAGAAGCTAAAGAAGCTAAGAAGGCAAAAGAAGCCAAGGGAACGAAAGAGACCAAGGCAACGAAGAAAACACAGGCATCTAAAGAGACAGGTAAGTGGGACAGTAAGATTAAGAAGCTTGGTGACGATATAATGGGCCTGACGTTGATGCAGGCCAAGGAGCTGGGCGATTATCTCAAGGACGAATATGATATTGAGCCGGCATCGGGCGGAGCTGTTATGATGGCGGGTCCGGCTGCACAAGGCGCCGCTGAAGAGGAGGAAGAAAAAACCAGTTTTGATGTAATCCTCAAAGAATTCGGCGAGAAGAAGATTCAGGTTATCAAGGAGGTAAGGGCTTTAACGGGATTGGGATTGAAAGAAGCCAAGGACCTTGTTGACAACGTTCCCAAGCCGGTCAAAGAGGGCCTCAGTAAAGATGACGCCGAAGCCGTACAAAAGCAGCTTGAAGCTGTCGGGGCCGTAGTTGAATTAGCATAAGCAGGAGCAGGACGGTGTGCCTGACCTTTTTGAATTCAGGAATTAGGGAAACCATGTGGGATTGGGGCAACCACATAAGGTTGTCCCTACTGGAGATTGGCAATGCTTGAAAGTGGTGCTGGACAAAGTGTTCGAAATTTTGGAAGAGTACAAGATGCCGTTGAGATTCCGGACCTGGTAGCAGTACAAAGAAGAAGTTACGAGCGGTTTTTGCAACAAGACGCCGTACCAACGAGAAGAAAGTGTAGCGGACTCGAAGCCATTTTCCGCGAGACGTTTCCTATCGAAAGCTACGACAAGAAGATGGTTCTGGAATATCTCTACTACGAGCTGGAAAAGCCGCATTATACCCCTATTCAGTGTCGACAGTTACGGCTGACATACGGCTTCCCATTGAAAATATGTTGCAGACTGCGGACTAAGGAAGGTGAGGATTTAGCCGAGCAGGTGATGTATCTTGGCGAAATACCGGTTATGATAGGCGGGGGGGAGTTCATTATCAATGGTGCGGTGCGAGTCATTGTAAGCCAACTGCATCGAAGTCCGGGCGTTGATTTTCTTATCGAGAGCAAAGAAGGTGACAGAGTTCTGCACGGCGGCAGAGTCATTCCGGAGAGGGGAAGCTGGATAGAGATAGGAGTTACGAATAAAGACATTTTAGTCGTCAGAATCGACCAGTCCAGCAAGATACCGGCAACCATTTTACTACGGGCGATGGACGAGGCATACGGAACTACAGAACAGATTCTGCGGTTGTTTTATCCGACGAAAAAGGTGCCGGTCAGTAAATTGACGCCCACTATGTGGGCCGTGCAGCCGATTGTGGATGAAGAGTCCGGTGAAATCATAGTAAAAGCCGGTGCTCAAATCAGCGATAAAGTCTCTTTGATACAGGCTGCGCACGCTCAACCCAAAGCAAAAGGTACCAAGAAGCAAACAAAAGCTGAAAAGACCAAAAAAGCAAAAGTCCAGTTTGAGGTTATCGGCGATGTCCGGGATGTCCTCATTTTGAACACCTTAGGCCAGGATGATATCCAGAGCCACGAGCAGGCATTGCTCAAGTTTTATATAAGATTGCGACCCGGCAATCCGCCCAATAAAGAAAAAGCAAAAACTTTTTTTGCGGAGAAATTTTTTGATTCCAACCGTTATCGTCTCGGCAAGGTCGGCAGGTTCAGATTGAATCGGAAGTTCAACCAGACAATAGGTGAGGATGAGATGACTCTTCGGCCCGAAGATTTCCTCAACACGATGAAATACATAATGGCTTTGCGTAACAACGAGGGCCAAGTTGATGATATCGACCATCTGGGCAACAGGAGATTGCGAACAATCGATGAGCTCGCAGCGGATGAAATCAGAAAAGGGCTGCTTAAGCTGCGCAGGACCGTTCAGGAACGGATGAGTATGAAAAGAGACCCCGAAGAGCCTCCGCGCATCGCAGATTTGGTTAATTCAAAGAGCGTCTCAAGCAGTATCAACTATTTCTTTGGTCGTGGTGAGCTGAGCCAGGTTGTTGACCAGACCAACGCATTGAGCCAGTTGACGCATGAAAGGCGTCTGTCTGCTCTTGGGCCGGGTGGTTTGAACAGAAGGCGGGCCGGCTTTGAAGTGCGTGATGTGCATATCAGCCATTACGGCAGAATCTGTCCAATTGAAACGCCTGAAGGAACAAATATCGGATTGATTGCTTCGTTGGCAATATTTGCCGCGGTTGACGAATATGGATTTTTGCTTACGCCATATCGCAAAGTCATAAGAGCCAAGGCCACCGATAAGATCGAGTATTTGCGGGCTGATGAGGATATGAAGATGGTCATTGGTGCCCCGAATACCTTCGATCCGCAGACAGGTCGAATCCAAGAAGGTCGCGTCCTTGCTATGAAGAACGGTGAGCTGGCCGAGGTGGCCAGCAAGGATGTGAACTACGTAGATGTTTCCGCCAAGCAGATTGTCGGTGTTTCAGCTTCACTTATTCCGTTCTTAGAGCACGACGATGCAAACCGAGCTTTGATGGGCTCAAATATGCAGCGACAAGCGGTTCCGCTTCTGAAGACGGAGTCTCCTTTGGTCGGTACGGGTATGGAAAGTGTTGTCGGGCAAAACTCAAGCATGGTCTTCCGTGCCCAAAGAAGCGGGGTCGTTACTGAGGTGGACGCAACCAAGATAGTCATTAACCATACCGAGGAATATAATCTCTCCAAATTTGTTGGTTTGAACGAGAGAACCTGTCTTAATCAAAAGCCCATAGTCAAACTCGGTGACAGGGTAAAGGCCGACCAGATCATAGCAGACGGTGGAGGCACCGCCAATGGCGTGCTGGCTCTTGGTAAAAATATCTTAGTCGGATTTGTATCTTTTGACGGGTATAACTTTGAGGACGCAATAATTGTCAGCGAGAAACTGTGTAAAGGCGATAGCTTTACGAGCATTCACATCGATGAATTCACAGCCGAAGTTCGCGAGACCCGCCTTGGTAAGGAGGAATTTACGCGTGACATTCCCAATGTCAGCGAAAGGGCACTACGGAACCTTGATGAATATGGAGTAGTTTGTGAAGGAACAAGGGTCTGTCCCGGCGATATCTTAGTAGGCAAGGTTGTGCCGAAGAGCAAGACGGAACTGACGCCCGAAGAAAAACTTTTGCATGCTATATTCGGCAGGGCCGGCGAAGATGTCAAAAATGACTCACTTGAACTGCCCAGCGGATATGAAGGGGTGGTAATAAGGACGGAACGATTTACCAGACGTGGCGCAGGCACCGAGGAACAAAAGAAGGAACAGGCGGTCCAGGTAAAAGAATATCAGAAAGAGATGAGGGCCAGAGAATGTGTGATATTCAGACAGATGGTCGAAGCTATTCACAATAAGTTCGAGGTCAATGTCATCGACCCATCCACACGTCAGAAAGTTGGTGCCAGTGCTGACGACGATGTCATTTATGAACAGATAGAAAATTTCAATATCAAGTGGGTCAAACCGGCTTCGCAGCGTGATGACGTACAGAAAATCGTGGATAGATTCTGGACCAAGATTACTGAGATTCAGGAAGAAAAGAAGCGCAGGATTGAGAGTTTGAAACACGGCGATGAGCTGCCAAGCGGCGTGCTGCAAATGGTAAAAATTTACGTAGCGATTAAAAGGGCGCTGTCAATCGGCGACAAAATGGCTGGACGCCACGGCAACAAAGGGGTCATCGCCAAGATTATGCCCGAGGAGGATATGCCGTTTCTCGAGGATGGTACGCCTCTTGATATATTGCTGAATCCTCTCGGGGTCCCGAGCCGAATGAATGTTGGCCAGATTCTCGAAACGCATCTCGGCTGGGTGGCGAAAGTCTTGGGATTTAATGCTATTACACCCGTATTTGATGGGGCTAACGAGAAGGACATCCATGAATTGACCGAAGAAGCGAACGAGCTTATGAGCAGACGAAAAGCACAGCTCGAAGAGGAAAAAGAAGTACCGCCGGCGGATGACTTTTTCATTAATGTACCTAAAAACCTCAAGACACAATTGTATGACGGCAGGACGGGTGAGCCTTTCGACCAGTGTGGAACTATCGGATACATCTATATGATGAAACTGCATCATCTTGTCGATGACAAGATTCACGCCCGGGCAACAGGGCCATATAGCCTGATTACACAGCAGCCGTTAGGCGGTAAGGCCAGAACCGGTGGACAGAGATTCGGAGAAATGGAAGTCTGGGCTCTGGAGGGATACGGAGCTGCTTATACGCTGCAGGAAATGCTTACGGTAAAAAGCGATGATGTTGAGGGACGAACCAAAATCTATGAATCAATGGTCAAAGGACAAAACTCTCTTGAAGCCGGAACGCCACTGTCCTTTGACGTATTGTGTAATGAATTAAGAGGATTAGGGTTGAATATTCAGCTTGAAAAGAAACGGCTTGGAAGCACCGCACTTTAAGTGATTAGTGAATTAACAATTGTCAAGTGTCACCTGTGCCTGCTAATACATGTGCAGGCAACCACAGGTGCAGGCAATGGTAAGGGGCCTTAAATGATAGGAAGTATTTACGATCGGATTAATGACTATGGTTCGGTCAAGATTTCATTGGCCAGTCCGAATGATATTCGCAGCTGGTCTTTTGGCGAAGTACGAAAGCCTGAGACCATCAACTATCGTACATATCGGCCGGAGAAGGACGGTTTGTTTTGTGAGCGAATCTTCGGGCCCGAACGCGACTGGGAGTGTGCCTGCGGGAAGTACAAAGGTACTAAGTTCAAGGGAATAATTTGCGACCGATGCGGGGTCAAAGTTACACATAGTCGGGTCCGAAGAAAGCGAATGGGACATATCAATCTGGCAGCACCAGTTGTGCATATATGGTTCTTCAAGGCCATACCAAATCGACTCGGAAACCTTTTGGCAATGAAATCCGTTGACCTGGAGAAGATTATCTATTTCCAGGAATATGTCGTAACTGACCCGGGCCAAAGCCCATTGAAAACCGGCCAACTGCTCAGCGAGGAAGAATACAGAGACGCGGAAAGCAAGTACGGGAAATCGTTCAAGGCGGGAATGGGTGCCGAAGCCATTAAGGCCCTTCTGGAGAACCTCAACCTCGATGAAGTCGGCCTCCAGCTCATGGATGCTATAGTGAAGACCAACAGTAAGCAAAAGATAAAAGACCTCACGAAACGGCTTAAGATTATTAACCAGGTCAAGAACAGTAAAAATAAAGCGCATTGGATGGTTCTTGAGGTGGCCCCTGTTATTCCGCCGGATTTGAGGCCTTTGGTTCTGCTGGAAAGAGATAATTTTGCTACCAGTGATTTAAATGACCTTTACCGGAGAATTATCAATCGCAACAACCGTTTAAAAAAGCTGATGGATCTGAACGCACCCGAGGTGATTATCCGCAATGAGAAACGGATGCTGCAGCAGGCGGTGGATTCGCTGCTGGATAACGGACGCTGCCGGCGTTCTGTTCTGGGCAGTAATAATAGGCCTCTGAAATCGCTGACCGATATGATTAAGGGCAAACAGGGACGATTCCGTGAGAACCTGCTTGGCAAGCGTGTGGATTACTCGGCTCGGTCGGTAATTGTGGTAGGTCCTGATTTAAAACTGCATCAATGTGGTTTGCCGAAGAAAATAGCTCTGGAGCTGTATCAGCCTTTCATTATTCGCAAACTTAAACAGCGTGGCCTGGCCGATACGATTAAAAGTGCCAAGAGAATGATTGAACGACGCGACGAGCAGGTCTGGGACATACTCGAAGAGGTCATTCATCAGCATCCTGTCCTGCTCAACCGTGCGCCGACCCTCCATCGAATGGGCGTTCAGGCCTTTGAGCCGGTACTGGTCGAAGGTAACGCCATTATGCTGCATCCGTTGGCATGTAGGGGATTCAATGCTGACTTTGACGGCGACCAGATGGCGGTGCATTTGCCGTTAAGTGTCGAAGCCCAGGCTGAGACGCATATTTTGATGATGACCACCTCCAACATTTTTTCGCCGGCCAATGGTTCGCCGATGGTCGGACCATCACAGGATATGGTGATGGGCAATTATTATTTGACCTATACAGAACCTCGTGATACCTCCGAGAAAAAAGAGCTTAAGCTGTTCCGAGATACTTTCGAGGCTATTATGGCCCTGGAAATAGGCAAAATCGATTTGCATACAAGAATTATAGTTCGACTTGGTGATGTCAAGGTCATTGGAGATTCAGGACCGGAGGATTCTACGATAGTTGAAACAACTGCTGGAAGGTGCATATTCAATGATATGCTGCCGGCCGGAATGCCGTTTTATAATATGACGATGTCTCAAAAGACGTTGAGCCGGGTGATTAGTGACTGTTTCAAATTCACAGGTTCTGCCGAGACGGTGGACCTGCTCGATAGAATAAAGAATCTGGGTTTCAAATATGCTACTCTTGCCGGATTGAGCTTTGGTATTACGGACCTCAAAATCCCGGAAAAGAAGGCACAGATTATTAATCAGACTGAAAAGAAGGTCAGCAAAATACGTAAGAACTACGATGACGGCGTTTTAACCGAGGGGGAAAGGTATAATCAAGTCGTTGATGCCTGGACCAATGCTCGAGTTGCAGTAACAAATGAAATGATGAGAGGCCTAAAAGAGGATACAACTGAGGACGGCTTGCCGTACCTCAATCCAATTTATCTCATGAGCGATTCCGGTGCAAGAGGAAGCGTCGATCAGATTCAGCAGCTTGCGGGAATGAGAGCGCTAATGGCAAAGCCCAGCGGAGAGATTATCGAAACACCGATTAAGGCAAACTTCAGAGAGGGATTGACAGTGCTTGAGTACTTTAGCTCTACTCACGGGGCGCGTAAGGGGCTGGCAGATACCGCACTGAAGACAGCTAATTCGGGATATCTTACAAGAAAGCTTATCGATGTCGCTCAAAATGTTATTGTTCTTGAAAGAGACTGCCAGACATTGCAGGGAATCACAAAAAACATTGTCAGCAGGGGTGAGCAGGTTGATGTTCCTCTTTCGCAGCTTATTATTGGAAGAACCGCAAGAGACAATATTCGGAACCCGATTACAGATGAAATGATTGTGCACGAGAATGAGGTCATAACTCCTGAAGCAGCGGCAAAGATTGAAGCTTTGGGACTTGATGCTATCAGAATCAGAAGCTCTCTGACGTGTGACAGTCCGTTTGGAGTTTGTGCAAAGTGTTACGGCTGGGATTTGAGTACCGGACAATTGGTTGAAGAAGGCTCGGCGGTTGGTATTATCGCGGCACAGTCCATCGGGGAACCAGGTACACAGTTGACGTTGCGGACGTTCCATACCGGCGGTGTCGCTGAAAGGGCTATTCTTGAACGTGAACAGAAGGCAACACAAGCAGGAAAAGTTCAGTATCGCGATATCAATGCGGTTAACACCAAGTCCGACATTGGTGGAAAGGTAACAACTGTGGTAGTCGCGCTGAAACGTAACGGCGAAATAGCTATTCTTGACGCCAAAGACAGAGAGCTCGACAGGTTCAAGGTGCCTTATGGCGCCATTGTTTTGGTCAAGGACGGCCAGAAAGTCAAGACCGGCGAACTATTATTCAAATGGGACCCACATCGTACTCCTATTTTGGCGGAGGTGGCCGGGCTTATCCGGTTTGTTGATATTATTGAAGGTGAGACAATTGGAATTGAGGAGGAGCGAAAAGGGCAGGTCGGCAGACCCATCGTAATCGAGCATAAAGGCGATAAGCATCCGCAAATCATTATCGAAGACAAGGATGGTAAGATACTTGACGTTCACTACCTGCCTGCAGGTGCCAGGATCGAGGTAAACGAGGGTCAGGGTGTTCAGGCGGGCCAGTTGCTTGCTCATCAGCCTAGGGCATCCGGCGGCACCCAGGACATCACAGGAGGTTTGCCAAGAGTTACCGAGGTATTTGAAGCTCGCAAACCCAAAGACCCTGCCGCGATGGCTGAGATTAGCGGCCGGGTCGAGCTGCGAAGCGATAAACGCAAGGGCAAAATGACGATTATAATTCGTTCCGAATCCGGCATGGAAAAAGAGCATCATGTCCCGCGTGACAGGCACCTTAATGTTCACACCGGTGATTTAGCTGAAGCAGGTGATGCCCTGACGGACGGCCCACTTGTGCCGCACGATATTCTGCGAATTAAAGGCGAAGAGGCGCTACAGAGATATTTGACAACTGAGATTCAAAATGTCTATCGTTCACAAAATGTAAATATCAACGACAAGCATATTGAAATCATCTGTTCTCAAATGATGCGAAAGATCGAAATTGAATCTGTGGGTGACAGCCCATTTTTGCCGGGCGAGGTCGTTGATAAATTTGTGTTCAGAAAAGAGAATGAAAAATTGACCAACAGCGTCAAGATTACCAACCCTGGAGATGCGGCCGATTTAAAGGTTGGTCAAATTGTGGACAAGAAGGAATTGGCCAGCATTAATGAAAAGGTTGAATTGATTGGCGGTACCGGGGCCACAGGCAGAAAGCCAAAACCTGCAACCGCCAAGACACTGCTTTTGGGGATTACGAAGGCTTCACTGTGGTCGGAGAGCTTTATCGCGGCAGCCAGCTTCCAGGAAACAACTAAGGTCTTGACTGAGGCGGCCTTGGCTGGTAAAGTAGATGAGCTTCACGGATTGAAGGAAAACGTGATACTCGGCCACCTGATACCGGCGGGCACGGCTTTCAAGCCATATCTGGATATAAAGGTCAAGCACCTTGCGGAAGCACCGGTGCCGAAGGAATTCGAAGAGGCCAAGGAAATCAAGGAGGCCAAAGAAGCCGAGGCCAAGGCCGAGGCCGCCGTCAGGGAAGCTTTGGGAATCAATTAATTATCGAAAATGAGATACGAAAGACGAGACAAGAATTATGCCAACTATAAATCAGTTAGTAAGACGTCCTCGAGCGAAATCGAAGGGCCACAAGCGAGTATCCGATATTAGCGGTTCGCCTCAGAGAAGAGGAGTGTGCCTGATAGTGAGGACTCAGACGCCCAAGAAGCCGAACTCGGCTTTGCGGAAAATCGCCCGTGTCCGGCTGACCAACGGGAAGGAAGTTACAGCTTACATACCGGGCATCGACCACAATCTTCAGGAACACAGCACGGTTACGATTCGCGGTGGGCGGGTCAGAGACCTTCCGGGAGTTCGGTATCATATCGTCCGCGGCGTCCTGGACTGTGCCGGCGTGGCTAATCGAAAACAAGGCAGAAGTAAATACGGTGCAAAAAAGGCAAAATAGAACCAAGACTACAGACCCAAGACTAAAGTCTTGTCTCTGTAATCCTGAACGAGGAAAAAGTAATGGCTAAAAAGTTTACCGCTTCAAGTCAACAATTAAAGCCGGACGCGAAATATAACAGCAAGCTGGTCTCCAAGTTCGTGAACTGTTTGATGTGGGACGGTAAGAAAAGCACTGCGCAGCAAGTTTTTTATGATGCTATGGATATAATCGGGAAAAATATCAAGGAAGTTGAGACCCTTGAGGTATTCGAGAAGGCGATAAACAACGTGAGGCCTTTGATTGAGGTTCGCAGCAAGCGTATCGGCGGAGCCAGTTATCAGGTTCCGATGCAGGTAAGTGCCAGGCGCCAGCAGTCGCTTGCCTTCAGATGGATATTAGCCTCAGCCAGGAGCAAAAAGGGCAAGCCTATGTGCGAGCGTCTGGCTTCTGAATTGATAGATGCTTATAACGAACACGGCGGTGCAATGACTATGCGGGAGAATATCCACAGAATGGCAGAAGCAAATAAGGCTTTCGCCCACTTTGCCTGGTAAGATCTGTCGTTTATAACTGCCACGGTGTGTTTATGAAAATAACCGTGGCAGTTTTTTTATATCGAATAGCGGCGTGCATATTACCGTGTAGGGGCAGGCCTATTTGCCTGCCCAGGGCAACCACATCGGGTTGCACCTGAACAAGAGACGAGATACGAATAATGTCGGGTGTTTTAGAAAAATTACGCAATATCGGGATTATGGCTCATATCGACGCCGGCAAAACAACGGTAACGGAGCGCATTCTTTTCTATACGGGCAAAACCTACAAAATGGGGGAGGTCCACGACGGTACTGCTGTTATGGACTTTATGGAAGAGGAACAAAAAAGAGGCATTACTATCACTTCAGCCGCGACAAAATGTCCCTGGAAGGATTTTGAAATCAACCTTATCGATACCCCGGGCCATATTGACTTTACTGCCGAGGTCGAAAGGTCGTTGCGTGTTCTCGATGGTGCTGTAGCCGTTTTTGACGGCAGCGAAGGTGTGCAGGCCCAGAGTGAAACCGTCTGGAGACAGGGGCAAAAATACGATCTGCCCTGTCTTTGCTTTGTGAATAAGATGGACAAAGTCGGCGCCGATTTTGAGATGACCGTTGACAGTATTCGCGATAAGCTCCTTGCCAATCCGATTTTAATGCAGATTCCCATTGGAGCCGAGAACTCTTTTGCCGGGATAATAGACCTGATAAAGATGCAGGCGGTTTTCTATAAGGCTGAAAAGATGGGAGCGACTTTTGAAGAAACTGAAATTCCCTCGGAGTTGAAACAAACTGCTCAGCAGCAAAGACACCAGATGATTGAACTTGCAGCCGAATACGATAACGAGCTAATGGACAGCTATGTTCACGATAAGCCGGCCGATGTTAACATAATTACCAGAGCAATCAGAACAGGAATCCTGAGCAACAAGCTTCATCCGGTATTTGTCGGCTCTGCCTTGAAGTATATTGGTGTGCAAAGGCTGCTTGACGGCATTCTATCGTATCTGCCTTCTCCATTGGATAAACCTGTCCTGACCGGCCACAAACCGTCCGATAAAAATAAGAAAATAACCATTAAGTGCGATCCAAATGGGAGTATGGTGGCGCTGGTGTTTAAAATTACCAGTGATGTGCACGGCGATTTGAACTTTCTGAGGATATATCAGGGCAAATTGAAGTCCGGCAGCAGGGTCTTGGATGCAAATCGCAATCGTCGTGAGAATATTACGAGGATATATGAGATGCACGCCAACGAGCGTAAAATTTTGGACTCAGCCAGTGCCGGCGATATTGTGGCAGTTGTAGGGCTCAAGCAAACGCTTACGGGCGATACGATTTGTGACCCGAAAAGACCTGTTTGCCTGCCAAGCATTACGTTTCCCCAGACGGTTATTAACATGTCGATAGAGCCCAGAACGGCAGCGGAAAAGGCAAAATTGGCTGAGGCACTGGCTGACTTGAAGCGTGAAGACCCGACTTTTGAATGTAAGATAGACGGGGAGACCGGCCAAACAATCATTAGCGGAATGGGGGAATTGCACTTAGAGGTATTGCAGCACAAGCTGGTAAGAGAGAAAGGAGTTAACATCAGGGTTGGAAGACCCCGTGTCGCTTACAAGGAGGCTATCACGAAAACGGCCCAGGCCGAGGGTAAATTCATACGCCAGACTGGCGGTCACGGGCAATATGGCCATGTTGTTTTACAGGTTGAGCCACTTTTGACCGAGGGCGGCCATTGGAGCCGCGAAATTGAATTCCAGAGTAATGTTTCTGCCGATTCGGTTCCAAGAGAGTTTATCCCTAATGTTGAAAGAGGCATCAAAGATGCCTTGAGCAGCGGTGTATTAGCGAGCTATCCTGTTGTGGGAGTTAAAGTTACGCTAATTGACGGCTCATTCCATTCTGTGGATTCCTCTGGATTGGCTTTTGAGCAGGCAGCCGCAATTGCGGTTGAAAAAGCGGTCAAAGAGGCAGAACCGGTGCTGCTTGAGCCGGTAATGCGGCTTCAGGTAGTAGTGCCCCAGGCTAATTTTGGGGCAGTACAAGGTAATTTGCTTGGAAAAAGGGGATTCATTACGAATTGTCGGGTTCATGGAAATATGCAGGTAATCGATGCTAAAGCTCCGCTGGTGGAATTATTTGGTTATTCCAGCGAAATAAGAAGTTTAACGGCCGGCAGGGGGACCTTTACTATGGAGCCTTTGAGCTATGAGAAGGCCCCGGAGCAGATTGCCAAGCAGATTATTTTTTAAAAAAAATATAATTTTTTTGTGTTTGAGCCAATTTTTTTCCGACAATTTGTTGACAGCATTTGATTTATGTGATAATATTCTGAGTTTTGCAGCCGTAGCGAGCATTGCCAGGGATGGCTTTGCGTAAGTTGTAGTTGGGCTGTGGCATATCCGAAATTCTGTGGTTAGGAATGGTTTTTAACTCTGTTGTAGGGGTGTACCAACAGATGATAAACGGTTTTTGGATGGGCCGTAGTTGGTCCGAACCCGAACTCTTAAGGAAGGCGAATTTGATAGTGATTATTGAAAAACGAAATCGCAAACAGCAAGTCAGCAATCAATAATCGGTTAAGGGGCCTTTCCTGCCAAAAATCAAACAATAAGTGTGACGGATAGCAGAAAAACTATAGACTAAAAGTGGATTTTATTTTGTTTTCGGTTTATTAAGTTGATATACTTCAAGGCCTTATAAGCATGAAAGGAAACGAATCCTCTTAGAAATGCTTTGGCAACGAATAATACGGCATGAAACGGTAAAGTTTCTAAGTGGGTGACAATAAGATAAAGCTGCTGTCTTGTCTGCTGGTTTTACTCCGGGAAAACTTGCCCGGAGGAAAGCCGGTAGAAGATGGCGGGCAGCGTAGAGGAAAGTTATGGCTGCTGAAACTGAAAGAATAAGAATTAAGATGGAGTCCTACGACCACAGAGCTCTTGATGCATCCGCGAAGGAAATAGTGGAGCATGCTCGAAAGACCAATGCCCGTGTAAGTGGTCCGGTGCCTCTGCCCACACGTGTTGAAAGATATACAGTTTTGCGCAGTCCGCACATCGACAAGAAATCGCGTGAGCAGTTCGAGTTGAGGACTCATAAACGTCTGATTGATATTCACGAGGCCAACGCCCGAACGGTTGAAGTGTTAAACCGTTTAGTCGTACCGGCGGGAGTCTTTGTGAGGATAAAAGCCTGATTCGTGAGGCGAATCACGCGATACGAGAAACGAAGTTATGGCGATGTTGTTAGGCAAAAAAGTTGGGATGACCCAGGTTTATGACGAATCGGGTGCATTGGTGCCTGTTACGGTCATACAGGCCGGCCCGTGTGTCGTTATGCAGGTAAAAATAGCTGAGACCGACGGCTATAACGCTGTTCAGCTTGGTTTCGATGAGATAAAGCCGGTGCGGAGGAAGAATCCGCAAATCGGGCATGCTCAGAAAGCCAACACGACCCCGAAGAAATTTATCAAAGAGATGCGATTAGCCGACGATGCCGAACAGCCATACGAAGCTGGAAGTTCCGTGACGGTTTCGGTCTTTGCGGAAGACAAATTTGTTGATGTTGTGGGGACGAGCAAGGGCAAAGGTTTTGCCGGCGTTATGAAGCGGCACGGCTTTGGTGGTTTCCCCGCCTCGCACGGCACGGAACGAAAACACAGGGCCCCCGGCTCGATATCGAGTTTCGCCAGTGACGCCGGACATGGTCCAGGCCCTAAAAGAGGCAAGAAAATGGCAGGTCATTTGGGCAATTGTCGGGTTACTACGAAAAACCATAAGCTGGTAGAGATAGACGAAGAGAAGAACTTATTGGTCGTTAAGGGTTCTGTGCCCGGCCCGGCCGGTTGTTATTGTATTGTACGTAGTGCTAAAAAGGCGTAAGTAATGAAAGAACGAAACCTGAAAAATGATTGATTTGGCGGTTTACAACACAGATGGGCAGGAAGTCGAGAGCCTGAAAGTTGATGAGGCGGTTTTCGGTGGCTCAGTCAGATACCCGCTGCTTAAGCAGGCCATAGTTATGTATCATGCTAACAAGCGTGTGGGAACTGCGGCCAACAAGGGCAGAAGTATGGTTGAAGGTTCGGGCAGAAAGCTGTTCAGGCAAAAGGGTACCGGAAATGCCCGCGTTGGTAACATCAGAACCGGCAAACGAGTCGGCGGCGGTGTAACCTTTGCCAAGAGCCTCAGAGATTTCGGCAAACGTATGCCTAAAAAGCAAAGAAGATTAGCCAGAGACTCGGCGATATTGGCAAAGCTTTTGAGTAACAATGTTGTCGTGGTTGACGGGCTAAATTTTGAAAAACCAAAAACCAAAGAGTTTAAAGGCATTCTGAATAACTTAAAAATTGAACGCAGCTGCCTGGTAACGATTAACACAGCAGATTTAAACCTTTACAGATCAGCTAAGAATGTTCCAAAGGTAGTTGTTATGCCTGTTAGCGAACTGAACGCCGGTGATATCTGTAAATACCGCAAAATGCTGTTTACCAAAGAGGCGTTTTTATCTGTTTTGAACAGAGACAAGGCAAGCGAGAATTAACGGGTATTGGTGTGGATGATTATAACATAATAATTCGGCCTTTGATTACGGAGCAGGGGATGCACTTTGCGAGTGCAAAAAGTGCGTATTCCTTTGAGGTAAATAAGAAGGCCAATAAGACTCAGATAAAAAATGCTGTTGAAAAAATATACAATGTCAAGGTCCAAAAGGTAAGGACAGCTAATCGTAAAGGCAAACAACGCCGCAGAGGCAGAGCGATCGGAGAGACGTCGAGCTGGAAAAAGGCTGTTGTATTTCTGGACCCCGAGTTTCATATAGATTTATTCTAAAATACGGGATACGAATTATGGGTATTAGAGTTTATAAACCAACAAGTGCCGGCCGGAGAAACAGCTCGGTCAACGATTATGCTGAGTTGACTACCGATAATCCCGAGAAGTCGCTTTGCAAACGGATTAAGAAGAACGGTGGTCGAAACCATTATGGTATTACTACCAGCCGATTCAGAGGCGGCGGTGCAAGAAGAATTTATCGTATTATCGATTTCAAGCGTAACAAGGACGGCGTCCCGGCGAAAGTAGCAACGATTGAATACGACCCTAACAGGAATTGTTTTATATCTCTGCTGCACTACACCGACGGGGAAAAGAGGTATATATTAGCACCGTTTGGTATAAAGACCGGAGACCGGGTTGAAAGCGGCCTGGCTTGTGAGCCTAAGATTGGTAATGCGATGTCACTGTCGGCCGTTCCTGCGGGCATGGAGATTCATAATATCGAGATGCGAGCCGGCCAGGGTGGAAAGCTTGTCAGAGGCGCCGGCAGCGCCGCAAGAATTGTGGCAAAAGAAGGTAACTGGGTTACCATCATTTTGCCGAGCGGTGAGATGCGGACGGTTCGTATGGAATGCCGGGCAACAATTGGCCGAGTGAGTAACCCCGACCACCAGAATGTACGCATTGGCAAAGCCGGGCGAAAGCGGCATATGGGCCGCAGACCACACGTAAGGGGAAAAGCGATGAATCCTGTTGCTCACCCAATGGGCGGCGGAGAAGGCAGGTCAAACGGCGGACGCCATCCCTGTTCGCCTACCGGTGTGCTGGCAAAAGGTGGGAAAACCAGAAACCCGCGAAATCCAAGTAACAAGAGGATTATTCGAAGACGAAAAAGTGGACGTTTTCAAATTAGAGTGTAGAAGGCAAAAGCAGTTGAATATTTGATTTAGTTGTGCGAAAAACGTACATGATGTGAGATACGAGAAATGGGAAGATCTCTTAAAAAAGGACCATACGTTGACGACAAGCTGTTTGGCAAGGTCAACAAGCAAATTGCCTCCGGTTCTCGCGAGCCGATAAAGACCTGGGCAAGAAGATGTACGATAGTCCCGGAGTTCGTGGGTTTTACATTTATGGTCCACAATGGCAAGATGTTTCATAAAGTGTTTGTTACCGAGGATATGGTGGGGCATAAGTTAGGTGAATTTTCGCCCACACGTACGTTTAAGGGACATTCGAGTAAGAAGATAAAGTAATATGCGTGAAGCGCTGTTCGTGAAGCCAAGTTTGAGATTTTTATGCTAAGTGCTAATAAGTTAAAAGAGTTTTGCCAGGACCGTCAGGTGGATATAAGCCAGTTGGCCGACCACCTTGCCGGCCCCAAACTTAATAAGAAGCAAGCTGTAGCAGCTATTAAGAACTGGCAAAAAGGGCTGTTCAAACCCGAACCGCGTGCGGATGATATTCGCCGTTTGGCGGGCGCTTTGTCTGTTGAGGTAAATGATATAGCCAACTGGCGTTCGTCTTATCGCTTTGCACCAATGTCGGCTCGCAAGGCCCGGTTGGTTACGCAGTTGATAGCCGGTCGAAGTGTTCAGGACGCAATGGACATCCTGAAGTTCACGAGAAAACGTGCAGCAACGATGATTGACAAGGTTTTAAGAAGCGCCGTTGCGAATGCCGACGAGCAGCAGGTTGACGTTGATAATCTATATGTTAGCTCGGCCCGCGTCGATGATGCAGGAATCCGCATCGGCACAAAAAGATGGATACCGAAAGACAGAGGCAGAGCGCATCCTATTCACAAAAAAGCTTGTCACATACATATAACTGTAATGCAAATATAAAGGAAAGGATAAACATAAAATCCGAAATTCGAATATTGAAATCCGAAACAAATTTTCAAATTTTCAAATTTTCAAAACTTACTGTTTTGCTCATTTGAATTTTAGTCATTAGATATTGTTTCCACCGCCAGGTGTCCTGCGGAGAATTTCGAGTTTCGTGCTTCGGATTTAGGGTTTTTATGAGATTATGGGTCAAAAAGTATCGCCAATAGGTTTTAGAACGGGAATAACGCTTGGCTGGCAGAGCACATGGTTTGCTCCGAAGGCTAATTACGGGGATTTTCTTGTCGAGGACCAGAAGATTCGTCGGTATGTCGATAGTAAATTTAACCGTCGTATGCCCAAAGGTGCGGTGGCAAAGACCGAAATAATCCGGACGCGCAACGAGGTAAAAGTAACACTGCACAGCGCTCGGCCCGGCGTGGTCATCGGCCCAAGGGGTGGTGAAGTCGATAGGTTACGGGAAGAGCTTGAGGAGATGACGGGTCGAAAGATAAGTGTCAACGTCATCGAGATAAAAGAACCGGACCTCGACGCTACATTAGTGGCTGAGTCAATTGCAGAACAGTTAAGTAAGCGAGCTTCATTCAGGCGTACGATGAAGCAGTATTGCGAGTTGGCGATGAACGCCGGCGCCAAAGGAGTTAAGATTATCTGCTCAGGACGGCTGGCGGGCTCGGAGATGGCCAGGAAGGAAACGCAGAAGCTTGGCAGTATTCCGCTGCATACGCTGGATGCTAATGTAGATTACGCCGTAGCAACATCGAGGACAACATACGGGGCAATCGGCGTTAAAACCTGGATTTATAAAGGCAAATTCGGTGAAGAAATTACGCAAATGCCACGTCGTCGTCGGCGCCCGCCAAGGCGGATTAGCCCGGCGATGAGGGACGGCGGCAGGGTTAAAGCTAAAAATGTACCGGTACAAGAAGGTAGTAAAAGCGCCACTGAAGCTAATGTGGCAGTACCACCGGCGGAGCCTGAGAAGGGTTAGTCAAGCGGTACAGATGCAAGTTGAAAAATAGGCCTTTCCTTAAAAGAAAGTGCTTTTTTTAGGTACGTATTTTACAAAGGTTTGAAAAAATGGCAATGATGCCGAAAAGAGTTAAGTTTCGTAAAAGCCAACGCGGCACAATGAAGGGCAATGCCTCGAGAAGCAATTATGTGGCGTTTGGAGAATATGGCTTACAGGCTTTGGAGACGAGCTGGGTAACCGCGAGGAACATTGAAGCCGGCCGAGTTGCAGCGACTCACTTTTTGCATCGCGAAGGTAAGGTCTATATCAGGATATTTCCGCATAAGCCGGTAAGTTCCAAGCCGCTGGAAACGCGAATGGGCAAAGGTAAAGGCGAGCCGGAATTTTGGGTCGCGAGAGTCAGGCCCGGACAGGTTTGCTTTGAGATCGGCGGAGTAGCTGAAGATGTGGCAAAGCAGGCACTGGTCAGGGTAGCTCATAAGATGCCGATTCGGTGCAGGTTCATTAAGCGAAGACATTCATTGTAAGAGGCAAACTTCAGATGAAAGCGCAACATTACAGAGAGATGAGCCAGGATGAGCTTGAGGGCAAACTGGAAGAGATTAAGAGGCATTTGTTTGATTTGCGCTCACAGGCGGTTACGGAAAAGCTTGAGAATTCCAAGGCCGTAATTAACGTCAGGCGTGATATTGCAAGGATTAAAACGATAATGCGGGAAAGCAGGTAACGTTTTGTCCGCAGATGATTGATGCGTTGGAAAACAAAGATGCAGGAACGAAAATTAAAAACTTTAACGGGTGTAGTGGTAAGCAACAGTGGCGACAAAAGCGTCAAGGTTACGATTGACTTCAAGGTCAAACATCCAAAGTACGGCAAATACATCAAGCGCAGGACGAAAATAGGTGTTCACGACGAGCACAATCAGAGCGGTGTTGGCGACCTCGTTGAAATTACAGAGTGCAGGCCTCGCAGCAAAACCAAAAGTTGGCGTCTTGTCAGGGTTGTCCAAAGAGCAGTTGAAGTTTGAGTTGAGATAACGGATAATGATTCAGCAGGAAACAATGTTGGATATAGCCGACAATTCGGGTGTCAAGTCGGCATTATGCATTAAGGTTCTTGGTAGAGGCGGCTCCCGGGGTAAGTTTACTCGGCCAGTAGCCGGTGTGGGGGATGTTGTCTGTGTTGCGATAAAAAAATCGCTGCCAAACTGCCAGTTGGATGATAAGAAAGTGCATAAGTGTGTTATTATCCGTACCAAGAACCCTATAAAACGCACTGATGGCAGTTATGTAAGGTTCGATAGTAATGCCGCCGTGATGATTGATGGAGATGGTAATCCGATAGGAACCAGGATTTTTGGCGCGGTGGCTCGCGAGCTTCGCGAAAAAAACTATATGAAAATTATCTCGTTAGCAAGCGAGGTGGTCTGAATTATTGAGATTTGTCGAGCTGCGGTTGATGGTTGAAATTTGAAAATAGAAAGTCGGAAATTTAGAAATGGCTTTGCATATAAAAAAAGGTGATATGGTAGAAATAATAGCTGGTGACCACAAAGGCGCTACCGGCAGGATACTTCGTGTTATACCAGAGAAGCATCGTGTAGTGGTTCAGGGTCATAACATAGCAAAGAAGCATGTTCGTCCTTCGCGCAAAAATCCGCAGGGAGGCCGAATCAATATTGAACAGCCGATACATATAAGTAATGTTTTACCGGTGAACCCGAAAAGTTCGAGAGGCAGCAGAGTTCGTTATCAGGCGAACGAGGATGGTAGTAAAAAACGCCTTGCCGCCGATGGCACCGAAATCGGCGTTGTTAGAAAGACAAAATAGTGAATTGATTATTGGTGACTATTTTTAGCCGGTTAGCCGGTTTTTGAGATACAATATGGCACGTTTAAAAGATTTATATAAGTCAAAGATAATTCCGGAGCTGACTAAGGAGTTCAGCTACAAAAACCCTATGGCTGTGCCGCGGATGGAAAAGGTCATTATCTCTATGGGTGTAGGCAGAGCGACGCAGGACAAGAAATTTCTGGAATCAGCCAAAAAGGATTTGATGATGATTACAGGCCAAATGCCTGTGGCCTGTAAAGCTAAAAAGAGTGTCTCGAATTTCAAGGTTCGTGAAGGTACGGAAACGGGTTTGAAGGTTACGGTTCGGGGCGTGAGAATGTACGAATTTATGGACAGGCTCATTAGTCTTGCAATTCCGCGGGTAAGAGACTTTCGAGGCCTTGACCCAAAAAGTTTTGACGGCAGAGGAAATTACTCAATGGGCCTGGCAGAGCAGAGCGTTTTTCCGGAAATCAACCCGGCGAAGATAGAATTTCAGCAGGGTATGAACGTAACTTTTGTAACAACGGCACAGACCAACGAAGAAGCGAGAAAATTGCTTCAGCTCTTTGGTATGCCGTTCAAAGGTTTAGTAGCGGCCGAGCAGGAAGAATAGAGCTTGCAGACAGATACGAGAAATTGGAGCGTGTAGATGTCAACTAAAGCACTGGAAAACAAGGCAGAACAGAAACAGAAATTTCGCGTCAGACAATATACGCGTTGCCAGCTTTGCGGCAGATCCAAAGCAGTATATCGCAAGTTCAAAATTTGCCGGATTTGTTTTAGAACATTAGCTAACGAAGGAAAAATACCGGGAGTAAGAAAAGCCAGCTGGTAAATCGTGAGTTTTTCACGAGAAGGCCCGAAAACACGAGGCACGAAATTATGAGTTTAAGTGACCCAATAGCTGATATGCTGACGAGAATTCGCAATGCTATGCGAATAAACAGAAACCAGGTCAATATCAAGGCTTCTAATATTTGTGAAGGCATAGCTGCTGTTTTGAAAAAGGAAGGTTACATCGAGGATTTCGACCGAATTGACGATGGCAAGCAGGGAATACTGAGGATTATGTTAAAGTATGACCAGGTCGGCTGTTCCATTATTAACGAAATAACAAGAACAAGCAAACCCGGTCGCAGAGTTTATTCATCTGTTGATAAATTGCCGCGTGTTTTAGCCGGTATGGGTATAGCAATCATTTCGACAAGTAAAGGTGTAATGAGTGATAAAAGCTGCCGCGAGGCGAAAGTTGGCGGCGAGATACTTTGTACGGTAAGCTGATGAGTCGTATTGGAAAAAAACCTATTGATATTCCTGGAGGCGTAAAGGTTGAGCAGAAAGGCCGGTGTATCAAGGTCTCGGGCCCCCTCGGCGAGCTCCAGATGGACTGTCATCCGCGGATAAAGGTAAAAATTGACGATGCCGAAGGGAAAATATTGGTGGATAATAACCGTCCCCAGGACCGTCAGAACAGGCAGCTACACGGCACAATGCGTGCCTTAATTGCAAATATGGTCACCGGTATCAGCAAAGGTTTTGAAAAGAAGATGGAAATATACGGCACCGGCTATAATGTCAAAGAGCAGGGCGAAAAGCTGGTTTTTCAGGTTGGTTTTTGCCATACAGTAGAGCGAGTAGTGCCGAAGGGTATAAAGGTGAATATTGAAGTCGGTGCTACCAGGGGCAATGATGTACCGGCAAGGTTCACGCTTTCCGGAGTAGACAAATGTCTGCTGGGACAGTTGGCTGCAGATATACGGAAAATAAGGCCGCCTGAACCCTATAAAGGAAAGGGTATCCGTTATGCCGACGAACATGTGCGGCGCAAGGCCGGCAAAGCATTTGCTTCGGGAACGGCATAGTAGAGATTTGGTTCTTATGAAAACTGAGATGTTAAAAAAAGCGGCACTGAGGCGTAAGTATCACGTGCGGAAAAAGGTCTTTGGAATACCGGACAGACCTCGGTTGTCGGTATTTCGCTCGAACAGGCATATTTACGCCCAGATTATAGATGATGTCGCAGGAGCGACACTTGCATCGGCAAGTACAAGGACAAAAGGGCTACGTGACCAATTGCCCCATGCCGGCAATAAAAAAGCCGCTGAAATCGTAGGTGAAGCGGTCGCAAAACAAGCTCTTGGTGTCGGCATAAAGTGTGTTTGCTTTGATAGAAATCGGTGCAGGTTTCATGGCAGAGTCAGGGCTCTTGCTGAAGCGGCAAGAAAAGCCGGGCTGGCCTTTTAACAAACATGATAATAAATACGAGATTGTTTGGAGAAAAAATTGGCATTAGAACCCGTTAAACTCTCGGACCAGGAAGAAAAGCCGTTGGAAGATACGGTCGTAAAGGTATTTCGCTGTTCCAAAGTGGTCAAAGGAGGTCGGCGTTTCAGCTTTGCCGCATTGGTTGTGATTGGTGACCGGGCGGGCACGGTTGGTGTCGGTTATGGCAAAGCTAATGAGGTCCCGCAGGCGGTCGAGAAAGGTATAAAAGATGCCAAGAAGTCTTTGCACAAGATAGCTTTGGTTGACCGCACGATTCCACACGCAGTAAACGGCGAATACAGAGCTACAAAGATAGCGCTGGTTCCGGCAAGTCCCGGCACCGGAGTTATGGCCGGTTCGAGCGCTCGAGCAGTGCTCGAATATGCCGGCGTGCAGGATGTTCTTACAAAAGTTTACGGAAGTACTTCTGCTAAAAACGTGGTCAAAGCTACGCTGGACGGATTGTTGAAATTGCGCAGCAAAGAAACGATTGAATCTCTTCGTGGTGTGTCAATTAACGCTTAATGATTGTTGATTAACAATTGGGTAATTTGAATGTTGAATCATGAAATAACTTCTGTTGCGGGTAAACACAAGCATCGTCGCCGTGTTGGCAGGGGCACGGGCACCGGTCACGGTAAGACCTGTGGGCGAGGCCACAAAGGTGCCGGCAGCAGGGCCGGCTCAACTTCCGTTACGCTCCATGAAGGCGGTCAGATGCCTTTATTTCGGCGGCTGCCTAAACGCGGTTTTAGTAATTATAAATTCGCAATACGCTGCGAAATCGTAAATGTCTCGCAATTGGAAAGATTTGTGGACGGTGCAGATGTGGGTATAGAGCAATTATCCGACGCCGGACTGATTGGCAGCGCCAAAAGCAAAATCAAGATTCTCGGCAAGGGAGACCTGACAAAAAAACTGCAGATAACAGCTCACAAATTCAGCAAAACAGCAGAGCAGAAGATTGTGGCTTCCGGCGGTGCAGCAAAAGTGATTTGATAGTTGTCCGCATATTCTATTATGCGGAAGGAAATATGAAACTGACATATCCGCTTCCCGGAGGCGGGTACAGAATACTGGATAAGAAATAATGCTTGGAACGGTAATTAACATATTCAGAATCCCGGACCTGCGCAATAAGATTCTTTTTACGCTGGCGCTGCTGATAATATACAGAGTTGGTTTCCATATCCCTGTTCCCGGCTTTGACCAGTCGAAGATAGCTGAGATCACCAGATCAAGAGACACTGATAGTCCCCTGGGTAGAGCTGCTGAATACATGCAGATGTTCACGGGGGGGACGCTGCAACAAAGCAGCTTGTTCGGCCTGGGAATTATGCCTTATATTACTTCGTCGATTATTCTTATGCTATTGGGTGAAGTCGTTCCATCTTTGAAGAAGCTGCGCCAGGAGGGACAAACCGGCCACAAAAAGATACAGGAGTACACGCGCTACCTGACTGTGCTGATATGCGTTGTCCAGTCGATAATGTTTATGAAGTTGTTGGGGGGACAGGGATTGACCTATGCGGGTATGTACCGTCAGGCCATGATAATGGGTATGGTTGGCATGACGGCCGGCACCATCTTTTTGATGTGGCTCGGCGAGCAGATAGATGAATACGGCATAGGCAACGGTATTAGTTTGATAATTATGGCCGGCATTGTCTCCAGAATGCCCTGGGCAATCCGGACGCTTTGGCAGAATGTTGACTTAAGAGTCGGCGCAGCGACCGGCTCTGTCGGGCCGGCAAAGATATTGTTCCTGATAGCGGCGTTCGTATTCGTTGTTGCCGGTGCGATATTAATAACTCAGGGCCAGCGTCGAATACCGATTCAGCAGGCAAAACAGATGCGAGGGAGGCGAATGTATGGCGGCCAGAGACATTATTTACCGCTCCGCGTCAATCATGGGGGAGTGATGCCGATAATCTTCGCATCGAGTTTTATGATGTTCCCGCCAATCATAATTGAACAGTTGACAAGGATCCCGGCGTTAAATAATTCGACAATTCTTCTAACACTTAGAGATGCCCTGGGCCACAGTGCTTATACTTATAATGTCCTGTATATGCTGTTGATATTTTTGTTCGCATATTTTTGGGTAACGGTGCAGTTTCAGCCTAAGGAGATGGCCAAGAACCTGCGGGATTCCGGAAGCTTCATCCCCGGCCTTCGCCCGGGACGAAGGACCGCTGACTATTTGGAAACGGTAATGACCAGAATCACTTATTTTGGGGCATCATTTTTAGCCATAATTGCAATTGTGCCGACAGTGATTTCAATATCATTAGGAATTGATTGGCGTGTAGCAACGTTCTTAGGCGGCACGGGCTTGTTGATAGTTGTCAGTGTCTCGCTGGACCTGGTTCAGAAGATTGAAGCCAACCTTTTGATGCGCAGCTACGAGGGTTTCAGTGGAGCCGGAAGGATAAAGGGAGCTTACGGATGAGAATAGTCTTGTTGGGCGCACCGGGCGCAGGCAAAGGAACACAGTGTAAGAATATCGTTGCCCAGTATGGTTTGCTCCATTTATCCAGCGGTGATATCTTACGACAGGAACGGGCCGCAGGCACCGAATTAGGGAAAAAGGCGCAGAGTTATATGGATTCAGGTGCTCTTGTGCCGGATGAAATAATAATTGAGATGATGACCGAAGCGATAAGAAAGGCCCCTGCCACCGGTTTCTTACTGGATGGTTTTCCAAGAACCGCCAACCAGGCAGTTGAGCTTGCTGAGTCATTGGCCGGTAACGAAATGAAAATAGACGTTGTTTTGAACCTCCAGATAGATGATGACGTAGTAGCAAAGCGAATGACCGGAAGAAGAAGCTGTCCTAAGTGTGGGGCGGTTTACCATATTGAACACTTGAAGCCGAAAGTGGAAGGTCTATGCGATAACGATGGCGTCGAGCTTGTTCAACGGCCTGATGACAGCCCCGAGGTGGTGGCTAACCGTCTTAAAACATACCATCAGCAGACAGAACCGCTGGTGGATTACTATAGAAACAACAACACTGTTTATGACTTCGATGCTGACGGAAGCCCCGACGAGATAAGTGCTTTGATATTTGAGAGGCTGGACGCCCTGGTCAAAGCGTGAAGCGCTGATTGTGTATCGAAATACGAGACGAGATACGAAAATAAATGGCTATAACGCTTCGCAGCCGAAGAGAAATTGATTTAATGCGTAAAGCAGGTGCTGTTGTAGCAGATGTTCTTTTAAAATTGAAAGAGATTGCAGAGCCGGGAGTAACTACGGGGCAGTTAGACGACGTAGCTGTGCAAATGACTGCTGATGCCGGAGCACAAGCTTTGTTCAAGGGTGTCCGTACCCCGACTTCCAAAATTCCGTTTCCGGGTGCAATTTGCGCCTCGATGAATGAGCAGGTCGTTCACGGGATTCCTTCGGAGAATACAAAGCTTGAGCTCGGCGATGTCCTCAGCATTGATTTCGGCGTTAGACTTGACTGCTATTGTGCAGATGCAGCAGTTACGATTGCCATCGGGCGGATTTCAGAAGATAGACGCAGGCTGATGGACGTAACAGAACATATTCTTGATATGGCAATAGCAAAATCTGCTCCGGGTGTTAAATGGAGTCAGGTAGCAGCCGAGATGCAGCAATATGCTGAGACCGCCGGGTTTTCGGTGGTAAGAGATTTTGTCGGGCACGGTATTGGCAGGAAAATGCATGAAGAGCCGAGAGTGCCCAACTTTGTCAATGATGACTTGTTAACCAATGATATTATTTTGGCCGAAGGAATGGTTTTAGCTGTTGAGCCGATGATAAACGCCGGCTCCAGTGCCGTGCGAACACTGAGGAACGGATGGACGGTGGTAACAAAAGACAAGAAATGCTCGGCTCATTTTGAACATACAATTGCAATAGTGGAAAACGGTTGTGAGGTTTTGACTTTAGAAAAAACGTGAGTAGTATCTCGAATGAATGACGAGTTACGAGCCACAAAATAAAGAAATACGAAACAGGAAAAATGGCAAAGAAGGACACAATAAGATTGCAAGCCAAAGTGACCGAAGCTTTGCCGAATGCGATGTTTAAAGTGGAATTGGAGAACGGCCACAAGGTTTTAGCGCATGTTTCGGGCAAAATGCGGATGCATTATATTCGGATTTTGCCTGGCGATACGGTCCTGGTTGAAATGTCGCCGTATGATTTAAACAGAGGCCGAATAGTTCTCAGGCATTAGTCGCAGACTACAGCCGAAAAAGTAGGTATGTAAAATGAAAGTTAGAAGTTCTGTAAAGCGTATATGTGAGAATTGCAAGATTATTCGCCGTAAAGGCGTTGTGCGGGTGATTTGTACGAACCCGCGGCATAAACAACGGCAGGGTTGACCTTGTCGTCAGTGGTGAGTGGTTAATTGGTGAGTGGTGAGTAGAAAGTAAGCCAAGTTTAATTAACCAATTAGCTAATTAACTAATTAGTGAGTGGCCAGTGGTAATTAACGAATAACTGGATACGAAAAGGAGCTGATATGCCACGTATAGTTGGTGTTGATATTCCCAATGACAAATCTATATGGATTTCGCTGACTTATATTGTCGGTATAGGTAAATATACCTCTGAACAGATTTTGAAAGAATCTGGTATCGAAAGAAGTACAAAGGCCGGCAAGCTCAGTGAAGACGAGCTTAGCCGCATAACGCAGATTATCGACCGTAATTACATCGTGGAAGGTCAGCTTCGCAGGCAGGTTGCACAAAATATAGCCCGCTTGCGCGATATAAGTTGTTACAGAGGCGTTCGCCACAGAAGGGGTTTACCCGTTCGTGGCCAGTGCACCCAAAGTAATGCGCGCACCCGTAAAGGCCCAAGAAAAACAGTCGCGGGCAAGAAGGGTGTAAAAGAAAAACGCTAAGAGAAAATAACATATACGTTATACGCTAATTAGAGGATTTTTCCAAATAATGGCAAAAAAGACAAAGCGAAGAGCAAGGAAAAATGTCGTCCGGGCTATTGTGCACATAAAGGCGACATTCAACAATACGTTGATTACGATTACGGATTTGGATGGTAATACGGTTTGCTCGGGTTCATCCGGTTGTGTAGGCTTTAAAGGCTCTCGCAAAAGTACGCCTTTTGCGGCACAAAAGGCTGCACAACGTTGCGCCGGTGCCGCTATGCGTAATGGTGTGCGCGAAGTCGAAATCAGGGTTAAGGGGCCTGGTTCAGGTCGTGAATCCGCCATCTCAGCCCTGCAGCAAGCGGGATTGCGTATCGCTTCGATAGAGGACGTTACCCCACTTCCGCACAACGGCTGCAGGCCGCCGAAGCGAAGGAGAGTATAAAAAATAAAATCCGAAGCACAAGATGATAACTTGGTAACTGGTGAGTGGTGAGTAGTGAGTGGTGAGTATTCAACTGGCCAATTAACCACCACTAATTAACTAATTAACTTATCCTGTTTCGGATTTCGATATTCGAATTTTAGTTTTGAATTATAGTTTTTGGCTTTTGGAGATAAATAAAAAAGAATGGGACGTTATCTGGATTCATCTTGTAAACACTGCCGTCGTGAAGGAATGAAACTTATGCTCAAGGGCATCAGATGTGAGACGGCTAAGTGTCCTGTCGAAAAGAAACAGCGAAATTTGGCACCCGGGATGCACGGTTGGCGCCGAGGCAGAGCGAGTGAATACGGTGTTCGGCTTCGCGAAAAGCAAAAGGTCAAAAGATATTATGGACTTTTCGAGCAGCAGTTTATGAGGTATTTTCACGAAGCCGAGCGGATAAGGGGCAATACAGGCGAGACTCTGCTTCAATTGCTGGAAAGACGTTTGGATAATGTGGTCTATAAGTTAAATTTTGCACCGTCGCGCAAGGCTGCAAGGCAGATGGTTGCTCACGGCCATATTTATGTAAACGGACGCAAGGTGGATGTCAGCGATTATACTACGAAAATCGGTGACAAGATAACAATCAAAGGTTCCGAAAAAAGCGTCAAAAAAGTGAAGGAGCAGCTGGAAAGCAACCCGAATTTTACCACACAGAGCTGGCTGCAACTGGCCCGGGAAAAACCCGAAGCTACTATTGTCGCAATGCCCGCTCGGGATGATGTCCAGATTCCCGTTGAAGAACAGTTGGTTGTGGAATTCTGCTCGAGATAGCTGGGAAACAGTTTTATTTTTTGGTGTCGAGTTTTGACTCCTGCTGGCAGCAAGCAGGGGTAAAAATTCAAAACTCAAGATTTACATAGGAGACCTGTATGCGAGTTACATGGCGTGGTTTGGAATTGCCGACTCGTGTTGAACGAGACACGATGGTATCGAGCGATAAGTATAGCCGATTCTTTATTGAGCCTTTCGAAAGGGGATTCGGCACCACTATTGGGAATAGTCTCAGACGTATATTGCTTTCCTCTTTGGAGGGTAGTGCCGTAACGTCGATCAAAATAGAGGGTGTCAGCCATGAATTCAGCTCGGTAAAAGGTGTGATGGAGGATGTTACCGATATTGTTTTGAATGTTAAGAGTCTTGTCATTCGCCTCCAAGGCCAGGGGCCAAAGACGATGACTGTTTCGGCAAATAAAGCTGGCGTTATAACGGCCGCTGATATAGTTGCTGACCCGGCCATTGAAGTGATAAACAAAGATATGGTGTTGGTCACTTTGACGGAAAAAGTAAAGTTTGAAATGGAAATGGTAGTTGAGAGCGGTCGTGGTTATGTGCCGGCTTCCGAACGTATCGCTGCTACTGACAGGTTCGATCAGGAAATCGGAAGAATAATTCTCGACGCCGTATATTCACCAGTTACACGAGTACGCTATACAACCGAGAACACCCGTGTGGGCCAGCGAACTAATTATGACAGGCTGATTCTGGAAATTTGGACCAACGGAACAATCACGCCTGAAATGGCACTTGTGGAGGCTGCTAAAATTTTGCGTAAGCACGTAAATCCGTTCGTGCAGTACTTCGAGCTTGGAGAACAGACCGTCGCTGCTTCTGAGATTATTGAGGCAGAGCCCCAGGAACAAGCGGTGGACGAGGAAATGGCACATAAACTCAGAATGCCGATACAGGAACTGGAGCTCTCAGTAAGAGCAGGCAACTGTCTTGAATCAGTCAAAACCGAAACAGTCGGCGATTTGGTGAAGATGACAGAGGTTGATTTGCTGAAGATTCGCAGCTTCGGTAAGACTTCTCTGCGGGAAATCAGGAGGAAACTCGCCGACATTGGCTTGTCTTTAGGAATGACCGATATCGATAGTTAATTTTGATAGTTTAGTTTGATAACATTTGCGGGCAGTATCGCCGGATTAAGAGGAATTTGAAATATGCGTCATAGAGTAGCAGGACGTCAGTTAAATCGAACAAAGGAGCATCGTCTGGCAATGCGACGAAATTTGGTCGCTTCGCTAATCCAGCACGAGACGGTTTCGACCACAATAGAAAAGGCTAAAGAGGTAAAGCCCTTTGCCGAGAAGTTGATTACATTAGCCAAGAAAGGCACGTTGTCGGCCAGACGCCGGGCCATTGCCCTGCTTGGAAATCGTAACATCATAGATTACGAGGACGGCCAGGCAGTTAAAACCGGCACGGTAATTGGAAAGTTGTTCAGCGAACTTGGTCCCAGATACCTTGACAGGCCTGGCGGTTATACGAGGATTATTCGGCTGTCTTTGAGAAGGTTGGGTGATAACGGCCAGCTTGTTTTGCTGCAGCTCATAGGCGCCGACGAGAGCTTAAAAAAACATGGCAAAACAACTACCAAAAAGAGCTCACGCAAAAAGGCAAAAGAAACTGTAGAAGTTAAAGAGATTGACGAAGCCCAGGAGAGTACAGAAACCGGCGACCAGACAGACCAGTCCGACCAATAATAGCAGATGGTATGTGGCGGATAGAAAATAGCGAGAAGTATAAAAGCAAAAACAAAACGCTGCACTAAACGCAATACGAGATACACAATACGAGATACGATAGAATGAGCACGGATGATTGCCTCTTTTGTAAAATGGTAGCCGGGCAGATTCCGGTTACGAAGATTTACGAAGACGAAGTTGTCCTCGCTTTTTTAGACATTGGCCCCATAAGTGATGGCCATACTTTGGTGATACCGAAGCAGCACTTTGAAAAGTTACACGACTGTCCGTCTGAGTTTTTAGGCCGGGTTGTTTCACGGCTGGGCAAAATCGCCGGAGCTGTAACTGCTGCGATGAATTCCGACGGCTATAATGTGTTGTGCAATAATGGGAGGGTTGCCGGCCAGCTTATTGAGCATCTGCATTTTCATATAATTGGTCGCAATACCGGCGACGGCCTCTTCAGCCAATGGCCGGCTTACGAGTATGAGCAGGGAAAAATCGAAGTGATAGCCGAGAAGATTCGAAAATATTTGTAATTTGTTTTTGTTCTTCTTGAATAAAATCTTTTTTGCAGTATATATATGTTAATGATCGCGGGGTAGAGCAGTCTGGTAGCTCGTCGGGCCCATAACCCGGAGGTCGCAGGTTCGAATCCTGCCCCCGCTATTTCGCTAAATCCTTCAAAGATGGTCACTTATGACTCGTTTTTTGCTGCGCAGATGAGAAGATTACTCCTTTTGGGCATGCCTGAAGTGCGCTTGGGTGGGCCGATAGTGATGGGCAGATCGGCCTTTTCAGGGCTTTAAAGCGGATTACGCATCTGTTCGTCGGGGCAACACCCCGGAGGTCGTACCAGCAAAGTTGCATCCACAATTTCAATGAGCAGTGGATGTTCTCAGTCTTTGAAGAGTCGCTCTTAAGCGGTGGTATCGATGGTTGAAAAACAATCAGAAATTGGCAGAGATGCTCAGCTTGCTATGCTACTGCGGCATAAGTGGCGAGACGGGATTGAGAAGGCTGTCGATGAGGTGAAGCTCGTTGTTGTTCAGGGTAGAAAACGAACAATAACTGATAAATGGTTCAGGCGCCAATGGTTTAGGTCGATGATGAGGAATAGGAAGAGGGCAAAGAAGATGGAAAGCCAGACAGTACAGAAATAAGAACCTCGGTTATTCACCTATGTTGGATTTCAGCAAGAAAAAGCACGTTTTTTTACCATCGGATTAAGTAAACGGTGAGAAGAAATCTATCGATCATGTAGTTCGTTTTTGAAGAAAAAGAGCTGGTAATTCTTTCAATCTACCAGCTCTTTAATCATCTTGCCCGTTTTTTTTACATCAGTGTTTCGATTTTTATGGAATCACTACTCGGTTGTAGATACGAACATCGTCAATCAGGCCGGAGAAGTAGGTTCCGGCTTCCATAGCCTTGCCGGTGCCAATGTACAGACCGTTTTCTGAGGCTTCCAAATTAGTCTGCGTGTCTTGAGCCACGACGATATCATCAACATAAAGCGTTCTGTACAAACCATCCCACACGAGACCTATCCGGTGCCAATAGCCATCTGTGATGTTTGTTTGTGACTGCAATGGTCCTGCAGACCGACCGGGACTTTTAAGCTCCGTCATCAGGTTACCTTCGGTTGGATCTGCCAGAAACCAATTCGCGCCACCTGACTGAGATATGATGACTTGTCCTGGAGCACCACCTATAATCCAGGCAAAGACACTGAACGGTCTTTCTACAAGATTAGGGATAGGACCGGTTACAAGACTGTCATCCAGGCCATCCAACATAAGTGCACCGTCCACTTGCCCGCCACTTGGCAGCCAAACCGGGTTGCCAATGACAAAAGCATCGTTGTCACCGGCACTGTCTTGAGCGATATCGCCTTCAGTTTCGTCCAATGTCCAGTGTGCTATCAGCGTTTGGTCTATTGGTTCTATGTACTCCGTAAGGACCACCAAATCCTGAACGTCAACGATGCCGTCGCCCCAGGGCATCGGGCCAATGTCACACAAAGGGTAGTCTTCGCCCCAGTGCTCAGTTATGATCACAATGTCTTTCACATCCACAATTCCGTCGCCGTTGAAATCGAGGATCGGCACAATGGGGACTTCATACATGTCCCAGCCCCCGATCCCGCCGGGTCGGCCTTAGACGAAGTAAAGCGTTTTTTGATCGGGGGAGAGACTCGGATTACCTTCGATGCCGCTGGCGTTGATCACCGGTCCGAGATTGACAGGCGGACTCCAAGCGGCAGCTTGGCTCCGTCGGGTAGTCGGCCACATGTCATACGAACCCATGCCGCCGGGGCGGTTGGAACAGAAGAACAGGGCCAATCCATCAGTTGAGAGACATCCATCGCCGTCATAGGCCGAGCTGTTGACTGCCGGCCCCATATTGACTGGCGCAGCCCAGTCGCTTTCTGCGTCCGGCCGCGTGGACATCCATAGATCGTAGTCGCCAAGGCCGCCGGAGCGTTTGGAGGCGAAGATGAATGTCAGCCCATCATGTGAGATGGTTGGAGATATGTCAGGACTCCCACTGTTGAACGGAGTGCCCATGTTAACAGGCGGCCCCCAGGGATCGTCGGCGCTTAGCCGCGTACACATCCAGAGGTCGCGACTGCCTACACCACCAGGACGATCACTGGCGGCATTCCAGCCGCCGTACCAGTCGCTGAAGTAGAGGGTCAGGCCGTCCGCTGACAAACATGGAAATGCCTCATTGTAACGACTGTTGATTTCCTGAACGTTGACAAGCGGCCCCCACGGATTGTCGGCGTTTTCGCGCGTACTGCGCCACATATCGATATAACCAAGTCCTTCGGAGCGTTCCGAGGAGATATACATTTCCAGACCATCGGCCGACATGAAAAAACTCACCTCGCGCGAAGGAGAGTTGAACGGTGGGCCCAGATTCACGGATTCGCCGAACGTGAAATCCGCTTTCGCAACCTCCACAGCCAGGCCCAATGCCAAAACCAATACAAGTAAAATTGTCTTTTTCATCTTATTAGCCTTTCAAATTTGCCAATGTTCTCATGCCATACACTTTACGCACATCTACCGGATCAGCTTTATCTTACCGAAAATCCCGTGCTGGTTACTCGGGTATTGGAGTCGGTACGCAGCCCGGCATTATCGTCAGACGTTTCGCGGTCCATCCCCAGGGCACGCAGACTACCGGTTCCTGACCTTCGTCCGGGAAGCCATCCTGGTCGGCATCCTGTGCCGCCATATAGTAGGCCCCCGCGCCCTGGCCCTGAGCCAGATCCGTGCCCACGAGTTCGAAGGTGCCGGTTACGATCCCGATGCCGACGATTTCCTCCAGGCTGGGCCCGCTGGTCTTCGTGAAATACTGGAGGAATGTCGCCTCGTATTTGTTCAGTCCAATCTTCACCATCAGCCCGCCGCCATACTTGATCTTTTCTGAATCCGGGTAAACGTCAATCAGCACGGGATAGGTATTGAACTGCTCAAATTCTCCCGTGAACCGTGTCTTCGCGTCGTCCTGCGCCATCCAGGTACTCTTGATGATCATGTTACCCAATGGGGTCGGTACGGTCGAAATCCAGACTCCTTCGGGGGACCATTCCTCTGCTGTGAGTTGTTGCATCATGCCCAGCATGTCGTAACTGACCCAGCTTTCCACGAACTGGCCGTCGGCGAAACGATGGATGCTGATCCCCGTGATCGCTATTTGCCTTCCTGTCGGGGGGATGCCCATAAACTCACCTGTGTGTGTGCCCGTCCATGTCCAGTGGACTGCCACTGTGTCCCCTTCGGCAATCATATTCGCAGTGATAAGACTATCTGAAAAATAGGGATCAAGCATCATACCAGTCCATTGTTTGAAGCCATCGGGGCCCTTCACTTCCATGGGCCAGGCGGGATCGTGCATGACGTAGTCGGCGGCGAAAAGCTCGTCGACGACGGCCATATTCTGCTGGTTCATGACTTCATCAATCATACGCTGGACGATGGCCTTGTTCGTCTCCGGGTCACCTGGATCTCCGGTTACTTCCAACGGCGCGCCCCACGTGTAATCTTCGCGCGTCGGTGGCATCACGCCGAGCTGCTCCATCAGGGCCAGCGTGTCATGAATCCACCAGGCTTCCACTATCTTGCCGCCAGCCAAACGATGGATGTTCATCCCCGTCAGTGTCATTTGCTTCCCTGTTGGGGGGATGCCCATAAGCTCTCCCTGGTGTGTGCCGGTAACTGTCCAGCGGGCCGCGACCTTGTCCCCTTCAGCAACCATGTAATGAACCTCGACATGGAAGTCCGGGAAGGTAGTGCGGTTCTCAACGACCCATCCTTTGTAGCTATCGAGATCGGTGACGTTGGGGTGGCTGGGATTGTGGTTGACGAAGTCGGTGGCGAAGATCTCATCTGCTACGGCCAGGTCTCCCTGGTTAAAGATCTCAAGGAGACGGAGGACGAGGGCCTTGTTTGCCTCTGTGTCGGCGGTGGCTGTTTGAAAAAAACCGCCTAAAGCAACTAAAATAATACAAGCTATTGAAATGTTCCTGATTTGTGAATACATTGTTAACCTCCTAAAAGATTGTCTGACGTACTCTCTACTTCTAATTGTCCTTATGAACGAATCCAAGACGTCGTGCGTTATCTCATTTCACACCTTCCTTTCTGCTCTAACCTTCGCATCTTTGATTGGGCTTTTCATTTCTCTGTTTTCCAACGAATTCTTATCGTTTCCACATACTTCTTCAGAAAAGTTTCAAAATCTTGCGCAAAATCTTCAAATTTTCCTGTAGCGCATCTAAATCCGGACTGAGCCGGGGCCGAGTGTGGTAGAAACCACTACTGGTACTTCGTGTGTCATATACTGGGCCGCGGACTTTTGACCCCGTGATAAGCTCTTGACAATAATATGATTATTACATATAATGAGGGCACCGTTTTTGGGAAACACCTGTTCAAAGCGTTCGTCTGAGCCGATGACTACGGGATTCTTTGGCTTACTTGGGACGTGCAGGGACTCAAACAGCGGAGGAACTGCTAATGGGATGTGATGACTACACGGACATTGGAGGCACGGGAGAGGTATTTTTGACCACGCATTGGTCCCTTATTCAGGGCGTGGGTGCAAGCAGCGAGGATGAAAGCCGAGCCTTGATTGGCTTGCTCATGAATCGTTATTGGAAGCCCATCTACTGCTATTTACGACGTAAGGGCTACAACAACGAACAGGCCAAGGATCTGACACAAGGATTCTTCCATGAAGTCGTACTCGAACGGCATCTGATTGAAAACGCCGATGCTGCCAAGGGACGATTCCGTTCATTTCTACTGATGGCTCTCGACAGATATCTCGTCAACGTACAACAAATGGAGACGGCTCGGAAGCGCATGCCAAAAGGGAGGCTCGTTTCACTGGACATGGTCGAACCCCCTGAACTCCCGCAGAGTCTCATGACATCAGCTCCGGAAGATACGTTCCGTTACGCCTGGATATCGGGCTTGCTGGAGCGCGTTTTGGAGCAGGTGGAGGCCAAATGCTATGAGGATGGCAAGACCGTCCATTGGTGTATCTTCCGGGACCGCCTGCTCCGGCCCATTATTGAAAGAATCGCCCCTGTTTCGATCAAGGATATCTGTGCTAAGTACGATATCGACGATAGCGCGAAGGTGTCTAACATGATCGTGACTGTCAAGCGACGATTCCAGGCCACCTTAAAGCAGCAACTCCGGAACTCCGTCATCTCAGATGAGCACGTGGAGGGTGAAGTTAAAGAAATTCAAAGATTCTTCCCAAAAATCGCGCAAGAATGGAAATAATTTCTGAATATTATATTGGTAGGTCGGTGTTTTAGACCTACTGTGAATATATATCGTGGTCATAAGAATATGAGCAATGAACCAAAGAAAAGCTTGTTCGGCTTGGAGCCAGACCAACTTAACCGTCTTTTCTCATTGGGCATAGGTTGTGGTGAAAGTGCAGAGCTTGAAGACGAAGAGGCAGGGCCACCACAGCCTGCCGACTCAAGTGGGCTGTCTGACTCATCAGGCTTCACGGCTTCTCTTCAGTCTTCCGTTAAACATATTGGGCAGTGGATTGGCCCGTACAAGCTCGTTCGCATACTCGGTGAAGGGGGTATGGGGTTGGTGTATCTGGCCCAACAGGAGCAGCCCATCAAACGCCAGTTAGCCTTGAAAATTATCAAGCCCGGCATGGATTCAAAGCGTGTTCTCGGCCGGTTCGAGGCAGAACGTCAGGCCTTGGCCCTGCTCGACCATCCGAATATCGCTCACGTGCACCAAGCCGGGACGACGGAGGCCGGCCGACCTTATTTTGTCATGGAGTACGTCAAGGGCTTGCCCATTACTGAGTTTTGTGACCGTCAGAAGCTCACAATCGAAGACCGCCTTGGTCTGTTTCTCCAAGTTTGCCAGGCCGCGCAGCACGCCCACCAGAAGGGGATAATTCACCGGGATATAAAACCATCCAATATCCTGGTCTCCGAGGAGCAGGATAAGGCCATTCCGAAGATCATTGACTTCGGCGTTGCCAAGGCTATCAACCAGCCGCTGAACGAGCGGACCTTCTACACCGAGCAGGGCCAACTCTTGGGGACACCAGAGTACATGAGTCCGGAGCAGGCTGACCTCCGCAGCCAGGATATCGACATACGCACGGATATCTATTCTCTGGGCGTACTCCTGTACGAGCTGCTTACCGGCGCGTTGCCCTTTGATCGCGAAACCTTCCGTGAGGGGGGAATCGACCACATCCGCAAAGTGATCTGCAAGCAGGACCCCGCAACACCCAGCACAAGACTGAGCAAAATATCAGCGGCCGAATCGACGGACTCGGCTCGGCGCCGCCGGACTGATACACGCACGCTGCGCCGTAAGCTCCACGGTGACCTGGATTGGATCGCCCTCAAGGCACTGGAGAAGGACCCCGCGCGACGTTACTCCACAGTTGAGGCCTTTGCCGAGGATCTTCGACGGCACCTCAATCACCGACCAGTTTCCGCCGTACCCCCCGGCCTGCTCTACCAATCCCGGAAGTTCGTACGCCGGCACCGCTGGCAGGTCGTGGCCGCGGCCATGGTCATGGTCGTATGCCTTGCGGTAGGCATCGCAGCAGTCATGTCCGTCAGGGTGAGCAAAGAGCGCGCCCATGCGGAGGCACTGGAACACAGACAGCTCCTGAATCAGGCGCAGGAGTTGTTCGGCACCAGGAAGTACCGGGATGCACTGGCGACAGTCAGTAAACTCTTACAAAGCCAGTATGTCGGCCGCTCGGCAAATCTTCTCCATGCACAGCTTCTGCTGGAGGAGCAGGGGGCCGGTGCCGCCGTCCCGGAACTTGAGCGCCTGTTGGGTACTCCCGATGAGGTGGCGGGCCAAGCTCACTTCCTTTTAGCCAACATATACTACGAAGGCGATCCGTGTGCCCCCGGCGAGACCTCAGAGTTTCAGCAACGGTGGCAGGAGCACCGAGAGCAGGCCGAGCAGCTTATCGCAGGGACGGCATCGTACTATTTCCTGCGTGCCAAGGCCGCGTACAGTGTGAAGGAGATGCTTGAAATGCTGGGAAAGGCGCTGGAGCGGGACAAACAACACTATGACTCTCTCCGCGAGCGAGTCCAGATCTACTATAGCCAGCACGACTACGAGAAGATGATCAGAGACACGGCCCGGATGATCGGTATCCGACCGGATAAGCCTCAGGGTTATGCGCTCAGCGCCCTGGCGCTGCAGGAGCTGGGACGACTTGATGAGGCCCTGCAGGATCACAATGAAGCCATACAACTGGCACCGGAGGATCCTTACCTCTATGATGGCCGCCGCGAGACCTATACGCGTTTGGGTCAGTACGAGCTGGCGCTGGGTGACGCCCAGACTTGTGCCGAGTTGCGACCGCAAGACATCTCCTACCGGCACAAGCTCTTTGCGGCTTACACGGCGCTGGGACGTTACGACGAGGCCCAGCGCGAGTACGAACACTTCCTGAGCTACCCATTCCTGCAGGAGAACCGCCTCGGGAGCAATCCTATATACTTGCGGGGTGTCTTTTACTTGTACTCGGGCAAGCTGGTCGCCGAGTCTGTGGCGGCAAACCGGTTGTGGCACGGCCCGCGCGAACCTCCGCGTCGAGCGCCGTACGCCTTGATGTATGAGGTCGATGCGTTCTATCGGAGCCTACGTGCCCGGGCCAAACGCCTTGTCCCCAAGGGATTCCACCCAACCTGGTCGCCTGATGGGACCCGCCTGGCCTACAGCCACGGCCTGCTCACCGCCAGCGGCGTGGCCGTGCTCGACTTAGAGAGCGGACACATCGAACTCTTAACAACCTCCGGTAGGAACCCGGAATGGTCTCCGGACGGTCGCTATATCGCCTTTCAGAGAATCCGCCGGATTTGGTCCGCAGGTAGCCTGGCCACCCTCAGCATTCGTACGTGGCCAAACTATGGCCGACAGCCCACGCACCCCAGGGAGGTCTGGGTCGTGGATATGGTGACTCATGAGATCCGGCGTCTTTGTGAGGGCACTTGCCCACGATGGGGCCGTCGCTCCGGGTGTCTGTACTACACCTCACGGCAGAACAACACGCTATACTCTCTATCCCTTGCGGACAGAGATGCCAGACCGGTAGAGGTCCTGTCCCCCTGTGGTCCTTCACCGGTGATCTCACCGGATGAGAGGTACGTTGCTGATCATACATACCGGGAACTCAGAATCATCGACGTAGCCTCCCAAGAGGTCGTCGCCACGTGGATCGCTCCTCCATCGCCGCAGGGCGGCTTGAAGGTTTCCTGGTCTCCTGACAACCGCGAACTGAGCATCGGTGGATGGGATTCAAGTGAGATTGGGCTCTGGATCTACGACGTAGAGACCGGAGAGGCCTCGCAGGTACTGAACAGATGGTGGAGGACGTCGCCCTGGGCACCGGATAGCAGGAGGATGGCCCTGACGCTGGGAATACTCATGGAAATCTGGTTAGTGGATCTCGAGCCAGGCGTCCCGACGGTGGCGTCCTTTGACCGTGCGCAGACCAGGGAAGAGCACTGCCTTGATTTAATGGAACAACTTAACCACTGGATCGCCATGGAGCCTGCCTTTGTACACGCGCATTATCTAAGGGCGGATTGTGCCCTCTGGATGGACCATCCAAAGGCCGCTGAGTATTTGCAGCAGTTCGAGCAGGCCCTGCCCCCGTACAACGCGGCCGACTGTGCGCATGAGGCGCAATGGATGCTGGACGCCACGCCGGAGCTGCGAGACAAACTCCTGCCCTTGGCCCTGCTACTGGCCCGCAAGGCGGTCGAGAAGGAACCGGAGAACGCGGACTTCCTTAGGACTCTGGGCGAAGCGCTCTGTCATACCGAAGACCGAGAGCATGCCGAGGCGGCTCTTCTAAGAGCATTTGACTTGAGCATCGCCGCCTCAGATCCGCACGATCCCAAAACCGCCGAGATCATGCAGTTGCTGATCCAGTTGTACGAATCCTGGGACAAGGCAGAAAAGGCCGAAGAGTGGCGGGCAAAACTACCGCAAACGAAGACTGTAGAGCAGTGAAAAATCACCTCTTTCAAGAGCCGAAAAACACCACAATTTCCAAGTGACATTATGTATCCAAAATGTCTCCACAAATGCCAAATTTACCGATCGATGTAAGCACCAAATCCCAAATATTTGCATAACAAACGAAGATTTTTTTATTCTTATCGGATTAAGTAAACGGATGAAAGAAATGTATCATAATATCATCCCTAATGATGGTGTTTTTGAAAAATCAATGGGCCTATACCGAATCAAATCGGTATAAGCCCAGAGTTAATATAAATCTGTAATATCAACTATACAACCTTAGCCACCGGTTCTGGTTTAACGCGCATAAAGACGGACATCGTCGAAGAATACCATACCTGCACCGCCGGCAACCGGATTTGTTCTGTTGCCAAAACCAATGGTAATCGAATTGACGTTGGCAAGGTTCACACCCTGGTCTGCAAAGGCCTGAAGGTCGACATTCCATTCGGTCCAGGAACCTATCAGTGCTGCGTTAGGATTATCATGATTGACTACAGCCCTGCCGTTGAGAGCGACATACATATTCTCAGCAGCGTTAGCCGAATCGCCTCGGAACCAGATTGTTAGTGTGTTTATACCATTCACTGTCCAGTCACGATTAGAAGTCAATGTTAAGGTCGCTTCAGATTTCCCTACTGCGTTGTCGTAATATATTGGCATCGACTTATTACCACCGTGAACGATAGTCTCTTCGTAAAATGGAGGATCTAAATGACCAGTAGTAGAACCGTTTATTGCAGGATTATCAAAACCGTCTACCCAGGCAAGATATATCCGGTTGCTATCGGGATCACCTTCATCAAGGTCGTTGTAGCTCTCAAAATCATCAAGAATAAGGAAGTTGGCTGTCGTAAAGCTCCAAAGAGGACCGGTCCACGGACTGTCAGCGTTGGCGTTGTTGGCTTCATCAACACGCCAGTAGTAAGTTGTTGACCACTCAAGCTGTCCGGGTTCATAGCTTTGTGAACCGAGGTTGCCACTGCCTTTTAATTCCAGAGAGGCTGCATCGGTGCCGAAGTAGATTTCATGTGATGCACCAAAGCCCGGTGTCCAGGTGAGAACAGGCGTTTGTGTCACATCCACAGCACCATTAGCCGGGTTAAGTGCCGCAACGGCACCTTCGGTTGTAAAGCTCCATACGTCGCCTTTATGTGTTTCGAGAACATCAAACTCATCGACGCGCCAGTAGTAAGTTTTGGCCATTTTAAGTGTGCCGGGAGTAAAGTCAGTAGTTCCCTGCGGAAGGCCGCCTGTTGCACTATCCACTTCAGTAAAACTTTCGCCGAAGTAAACAATGTGCAGTTTCGCACCGAAGCCTGGCGCCCAGCTAAGCTTATCATTCACAGCTACAGCCTCGGCGCCATCAGCGGGATCGGGAAGGTATGCAGTCTTCGGGGAAATACTAAAGCTCCAGACATCACCCTTCCACGGGCTGTTCGGATCGGTGTCATTGACCTCATCGATCCGCCAGTAGTAAGTTTTACCCGGAACAAGACCATCCGGATAAGGAAATCCGGGGAAGCCGACTACTGAAAACGCTGCACTCTGGTTGCCCACAAATGTGCCTTCGGCGCCTTCGTTCACAGCATCGAAGCTTTCACCGAAGTACACGTCGTGCGTGACCGCGAAACTCCCCGGTCTCCATGAGAGATTCGCCCAGGTGGCTTCAACTACAGCTCCGTCTTCCGGATCCGGGTCAAAAGCGGATTCCGGGCCGCCGTCTTCTTCGTCAAACTCTCCCTCATAGAAACGGACATGGTCCAGCCATATTGTCGTCTTAGAGTCCACAAACGAAAATAGAAACACCACGGGGGACATCGTGGCATCCGCCTGAAACGTATGGTGGATTCTTGTCCACTCCGTCGTCACCGGCAGGTCTGTTACTCGAAACAAACGTGTCCACGGGTCTTGATTCTGCAGGGCATCGATAATCAGCGTCCGATCTGCCTCTGCCTTCGTCCAAAAGTCCACGGTATAGGTTGTATTCGCCTCGACGGCGATACCGGCGTTATTGTCGAGCGTCAAGTTATGGTTCGACGAACCGTCGCCAACGTCTGTAATCTCAATCCGTGCTGACGCCTGGCCGACTCTTTTCTCTTCTGTGTCAATCGTCAAGGTTGCCGCTGCCGGCGCACGTATGGCAAGACCCCATCCTAACACAGCCTCCTCAAAACCGCCGTCCATTAACAGGTTTTCGACTTCCTGTGAATAGGCAGATGAAGTAAAAATCATGCCTATCACAAGCGTGATGCTTAGAACGAGTTGGTGTATGCGTGTCTGATTCATCTTGTTTCCTCCTGATTTTAATTGTAAGATGACAGGAAATTTCGCTCCGGCCACACATTCAAAAATACTCTTTTCCACAGAAGTGGGATATGGATTTATAGTTGAAATGTTAACAATTCCTTTCACAAAGCACACAATTGCCTTTACGACTAATCCTGTACTTTACAGAATAATTCCTCCTCTATTCAGAAATTGAAAGAATTGCACCTGCTGAATGAACTCAAAACCATAGACGCCCGACTCTGCAGGCACAGGATTCACTAAAATTGTTTATACCAAATCATGTACTTTCCCGTCAAGGAAAATCCCTTGATAATACTGGTAAGGACGCTTCTTGGGATTCTTATAGCACACCATATATTTGTCATGAGAGTGCCAGATCGTTAGAAGCTTTTGGAACAGCTCCACCAGCAAATCATAGTGGATGGGCCGCGCCCTAAGCACTCCCAAAACAACCCCATTTTCCTGAGCTGCAAAATACCAGAATTCTTCGGAATGTCACCTCTTTCAAGAGCAGGAAAACACCCTGATTTTCAGGTGACTTTATGTCATCAAAATGTCTCCACGCATGTCAATTTTTCGTATATCAAGTCCGAATAAATGTCAATTTTTTGCGAAAATATGAATATTTCTTGAGAATTTTTTATTTCTATCGGATTAAGTATCCGGAGGAAATGAAATCTATTGCTTACATAACTCTTTTATATATGGTTTTATATTTCACTTAGCTTAAAAATCTCGGCTGATATCTCCATTTTGTCACTATTTTGCACAAAATCCTGCATTCTTTTTCACTTGATTTAGACACTTAAAATCACGATAGATTGAGTTATGAATAAGGTATGGATAGAAACACCAACTAAACTCCGCTAAACTTTAGCTAAACCACGGTCTAAAGCCTGCATCTCTATGCCAAAAGCGCAAAAAAAAGGCCGAGCAAAGTTGGCTCGGCCTCTATATATCACTGTGAGTGCGAATAGCTTATAATAACACTTTTTGAACAATAAATCATCAATCTGCAAACCCAAAAATTATCCAGTGATCTGGTCTTCCTTGAACCTTTCTAATATTCAGATTTCCTGTTTTAGTTATTGTTTGGCTGTTTACGGTATATTCTATTTCGCATGGAATCGAAAGACCTCTTGTAAGTGGATTTGAATGCGGCACTATCTTGCCTATAGGAACAAAACGCACAAATTTCTGACCATAAAATGCCTGCTTGAGCTGATCTGCTGATATACCCTCCACTAACAGTGCGGCTTTTGCATAATCCTCATCGATAAGGGCCTGGGAAAACTGGGTCGCAACTTCAACAACTATTTCGTCGTCACTAAGATCACCTTGGGCCAAGCCGATTCCTGTTGTTTTGTCAATCCGTGTTACATCTGAAGGAGGATTTAGAACGAATATTTCGGGATCAGATTGATTGTAATCGAGATAGTTAGTGCGGCCCAAAAACGTATAGTCCCCATCCTTTAACCGATATATTTCCAATTGCTGCAAAAGTTTCGTTTCCGAATCCACCTCAAATACCTTCCGAGAGTCATCTTTAACTAAGGTTATGATGATAGGCTCATTCTGAGAACGGGGTTCTTGTATTTCAATCTGATTTCTCTCATCATTCTGGGCTTGATAAAGTTGCTCCACTAATAACTTGGGATCAAATTCCTTATACGGCATCTTCAATCGAGCCAGCATATTTTCCTCTCTGAGGACTACGATCTTTTTCCTTGCTTTAAACCAGACTTCGGCTTTTCCTTCCTTCCACACTACGTCTTTTGGCCCATCCGCCGAGTTTAGAAAATTCATGCGCAAATGCAAAAGCTCTTGATTATCATCGAACTGCGCCCAGATATCCTCCACACCTTCACCACCTTCACCTGCCTCATATTTTAGATGAATGAAGCGAACACCGCGATTAGCTTCCCTAGTCTGTTCAATTGCATAAGTCATAGGTGTTGTTTTTGAAAAATATGTCATTGACAATAATACCGCTATCACTATGACTGCTGCTGCGGCAAACTTTGTTATTCTGTTTTTCATGATAATTCTCCTTATTAGCCCGCTCGTGTGAACAGAAGCGGGGCGTTGTTCATTTTGTTTTGACATTGCGGCTTCGATAGCGGCCATTATCCGCTCATCAGTTGCCGTAGAGGTCGTTGTTCTTACACTACGAATCGTATCTTCCAATCTTTCTGAGGGCATCATATCGCCTCCTTTTGTGTCAGAAGCTGCCGCACTTTTTCCATTCCATACCGGTATCGACTTTGCACAGTGTTGATTGATGTACCCAACATCGTGGCAATCTGCGAAAACTTCATATCAGCCTGTAGATGGAGGACGATAACTTCCCGTTGCTCACAAGGTAATATCTTAAGTGCTCGGATTACTTTCCTCATCTGATCGTCTTGAGCCAGGCTTGTCGGACCCGTTACATCAACCCGTTGCTTTTGCATATTAACTTGACAATTTGACTGAACGGCTCTTCTGCGTAGATGATCTCGGGCCCGATTCACCACACAAGTGAGCAGATACCCTTTAAGATTGCTTTGGATTTTGCATCCATCTGATGCCAGTGAAACAAAGACATCCTGCAGACAATCTTCAGCTGTGTTGATGTCATAGATCAGCGACCGGGCGATAGTGAGTAGATCATCCTTGTACTTCAGATAGATCTCCTGTAATGCAGCAGTTTCACCACGAAGCAAAGCCTTCAAAAGTTGTTGATCTTCTGACATAAGTGTACTTCCCAAAAGCTTCTGGTTACTAGCCTCATCTGTCATCAATCACCCATATGACGGAACACGTGTCGATTTTAGTCTAAAAATCTTGAAATTTATAATATAAAAGTCATCGTGGACCATTGTGCCGATGATCTCAGAATACCCTAAGCACATCCCGATGTATTAGTATCTTGTTGTACGTAATTTAAGTACTAACGGTTTTTCTTTTAGCCATATTCCAAGCTTTTTAAGTATCCAGCATAAGACCATCTCTTGGTTCAGTAAATTTCCGTTGTGGTCTTGTGACCTTGCTGAAACTCGTAGGTACAATATTACTACCATGTCCGGGTGTTCACGGTAGTACCGCTTAAGTCACCTCTTCCAAGAGCTGAAAAACACTCAGTTTTCCAGGTGACATCTTGTCACCATTTTGTCACTACAAATGTTGATTTTGCCTATATCAAGTCCGAATAAATGTCGATTTTTTGCAAAAATACAGATATTTATTGAAATTTTTAGTGTAACATCGGATTAACCTTCCTGACATATGTCAGTATTAAGTATCCGGATGAAATGAAATGTATCAATCATGCAATTCTGTTAGGGATAGGCTCTGTTGATTACGAAAGCTACAGGCTGAGTTAAACTTTGGGACCGGTTCCAGTATCCACGCAAATATGTTGCTCTTGTTGTGTTTATTGCGACGTGGTATGCTGAACCCGTCGGAAAGTCAGTGAAATTGAGATGAAATCTTGGTACTATAGTACTTGAAGTGTGCAGGAGTGTTTTAGTGGAGTATAAATGGAAAATCCCGGATAAGTACACGGCTTTGGCATCCTCGGCCTGAGGGATTGAACTGCTGGCAGATTAGCCAAGCCCAACATAGAGAGTAAGACGATTAATGAGAGCAAGGAATGTAACTCAGAAGCTCGACACCTGGCGCCGACTGACGCTGCCTCGCGAGCTGGTGTTCTTTGTGTTCTTCTACCTATACTTCGCACTCGAGATTGACGTGCGTTTGCTCTATCATTGCGGTGGTTTGATCGACAACTTCCCGGCCTTCTACCGGGGTTGGGATTTCTTCAGAGGTTTCCTGACATATCCCGGCGGGATTGTTGAGTATCTCTCTGATCTTCTTGTCCAGTCTTTTTATTATTCTTGGCTCGGCGCGATCGTTGTGACGGGTCAGGCATGGGCGATCTGTCTGTGTACCGACTATGCCATCAGGAGCTTTGGCATCCCTCGATGGCGCGGCCTTCGATTCCTCGGCCCTCTCCTGCTGCTTGCTATCTACTCTCAATACACATTTCATTTTCCGACAACGATGGGATTGCTCGTGGCCCTGATTAGCTTCTGTCTCTATTTGAGGTTCACGCCCAACGGCATTACCGGCACTATTCTCTTATTCCTTATCCTCTCCACTGTCCTGTACATCGCAGCGGGAGGCCCAGTTCTTCTATTTGTCGTCCTCTGCGGACTCTATGAGGTGCTCCTGAGAGACCAGAAGATCCTTGGCCTGGCCCAGCTCGCATCGGGTGCAGCTATGCCCTACTTTCTTGGGATTATTGCCTACGGAGCCAGATTTCACGATGCATATTTCCAGTTGTTACCGTTTTCCTGGAGACTCCTGAGCCGTCAATCGGGTCGGACCATGCTGAGTGCGGTGTACGTGCTTTATTTGTTTCTGCCTCTGGTCACCATGGTTCAAGGGGGCTGGCGTCTTTTCTTAAGAAAACGAGATAGGCTTGTATCATCAAAGGCCCGGAGCGGCAATCCAGCCATGCGTTCCAGAGGGCGAGGTGGGATTCGAGGCGCTGTCAACAATGTCCTCAGGGACAGAAGCGGCGATGTTTTCTCGTTGAGCTTTCAGACGCTGGCACTTGCCGGCATTACGGTAGTCATCTTGCTGCTCTATCGTGATCCTGAATTGAGAAAGACCTTGTGGGTTGATTATTTTTCTCGCCATCGGATGTGGACCGAGGTCATAGAGATCGGTCGCCGCAACCCATATCACTATCTCGTATGTCACGCCGTCAACCGTGCGCTGTATCAGACGGGAAGACTTGGCGACGAGATGTTCTGCTTTCCACAGCATCCTACCTCATTGTTTCTGACCCGCAAGGGCATGAAAACGGAGTGGCAGAAATTCGATACGTGTATGGACCTCGGTCTCGTTAATCAGGCCGAGAACGCTTTGAGCATATCCGTCGAGATATTTGGCGAGCGTCCCCTCCTGCTTCAGCGTCTCGCCGTGGTCAATATGGTCAAGGGCAATGTCGGCGCAGCCCGCGTTTTTGTCAGGGCACTGGAGAAAGTCCCATTCTGGTCATCCGTTGCCCGTGGCTATATGGCCCGGCTTGAGAGTGATCCGGATTTATCCGAGGACAGCGAGATTCAGCCACTGCGAAAAGTGATGCTTCACACCGATTATGTGGGGGAGGCGGACACGTTGACCTTCCTCTTGACAGAGAATCCCAAGAATCGGATGGCCTATATGTACGGCATGGCCTGGCTGCTGCTGTCAAAGAACCTGGACGGTTTCGTCCAGAAGTTCAACACGTATCATCATCGGAACTTCTCGACGATTCCACGGCACTTCCAGGAGGCGCTGCTTCTGTCCAGGTTCCTCAAGAAGCAGCCGACCGATGTGCCAGGCCAAGTGATCGACGAGCAAACGAAAACACAATTTTCTGAGTTCTCCCGGGCAATGCAGCAACATGGTAAGAGCGTGAACACAGCCCGGGCGGCACTCAAAGAAAGGTTCGGCAATACATATTTCTACTACTACTTCCTTGGCGGTTAGGGGACTCCTTATGCGGAAACGTTTTTTAGTCGGCTTGTTCGCACTCGTACTGGCATCCGGTTTATTCGCCTACGCCGTCTTCGTTTGTCCATCGGAAACATGGGAGCCGATCCAGGAGTTTGAGCGAGTGGATCGCGAAGCTCGAATATTCCCCGATTATAGCGGAACGGCCATCCCGCCGAACATCGCTCCTTTGAATTTTCTTATCCAGGAGCCCGGTGTCGCCTTCTGTGCCAGGATATCCTCCCAGCAGGGCGAGGCAATTGAAGTCTTCAGCCGCGATGGCGTCATTGAAATCCCTCAGCGTTTTTGGCGTGATCTGCTCGAAAACAACAAGGGGCGGAATCTGCACTTTGACATATTCGTCAAGAACGAGAAGGACCAATGGAATCGCTTCCGGTCTGCGACCAGTCTCATCGCCGAGAAGGACATCGATGGTTACGCCGTGTACCGGAAGATGTACCCTACACACCTGCGAGTGAGAGGACAAATGGGTATCTACTGTCGTGATCTGAGCAACTTTGAGGAATCCGTAATACTCAGCGGCATGAGCTACGAGAATGGGTGCCTGAACTGTCATTCCTTCCCCCGGAACCGCAGCGACAAAATGCTGCTCGGCGTCCGATCGGCGAAATACGGCGTCGGAACCCTTCTGGTTGAAGATGGCTTCGTCCGCGAACTTGGCACCAAGTTCGGCTATACGTCATGGCATCCCAGTGGCCTCATGGCCGTGTATGCTGTGAATAACTTACCCATGTTTTACCACTCGGCCCGAAACGAAACGCGCGATACGGTCAACATGGATTCCCTGCTGGCCTATTACCTCTGCGAGGAGCAACGAGTCGGCGTTGAGCCTAAGCTGGCTCAGAAAGACCGTCTGGAGAATTGGCCCGCGTGGTCGGGAGACGGCAAATACCTTTATTTCTGTAGCGCCCCGAAGCTATGGCCCCAAAACACAGGCAACCCGCCGGAACAGTACGATCAAGTTAAGTATGACCTTGTGCGCATAGCCTACGATCTCGAGACTCATACCTGGGGCGAAATTGAGACGGTGCTTTCGGCCCGCCAGACCGGCAAGAGCATCGGCATGCCGCGATGCAGTCCGGACGGCCGCTGGCTGTCCTTCTGTATGTTCGACTATGGTTATTTCCCCAGTTGGAAAGAAGAGAGCGACCTATATTTGATAGACCTGCACGCCATGGAACAGAGCGAGGAATTCACGTACCGGCGTCTTGAAATAAACAGCGCCAAGAGTGAATCATGGCAGTCGTGGTCGAGCAACAGCCGGTGGATTATTTTTAGCAGCAAGCGCCTTCACGGCGTCTTCACCCGGCTGTTCATCAGCTACGTTGATTCCTCCGGTAAAGCACACAAGCCTTTCGTTCTGCCGCAAAAGGATCCTTGCTTCTACGAATCCTGCCTTCGGACATTCAACACTGCTGAACTCGTCACTACCCCTCCGCGGCTGACAGGTGAGGCACTGGCCAAAATCTTCCGCGAACATCATGAAGTGCCGGTCTCGATGCCTATTACTATGGCCACGCCGGGTGCCCCCCAGACTTCTCCGGCATCCGCGTGGGAAGGTCAGCGGGAGTAGTCTCCGCCGGATCATCTTCCCGTACTCTCACGTACTATCTCACGTCGCATCGAGAGATGGCCCAGAAGGCCAGTCCAGCGAGTATCGGCCAAATATAATGCTATCTTATCTTAACTTGAAGAACGGTGTATTTTGTCATATTAGTTTTAAATTCCCTAAAACCCTGCTTCAGAGTACCCTTTGGCTTTAGTTTGGCCATTGTAGAACGCTCAACCTCTATAAAAATGTTGGATTAAGAAAAAATCCAGAGCCAGTCTGAGTTTTTTAGCGGCTTACCTGGGGTTCGTTTGCGATGCATTGAACAAAAGGGGCCTATACCGAAACAAATCAGTATAAGCCCCGAATTTACAAATCTACTACACAGTTGTACTTAACAGTCAAATCCAGGTCTAAGGTGCCGGTGCATAGAGACGAATATCATCGAAGAACACCGAACCTGTACCGCCGGCTACAGGATTGGTCCTGTTACCAAAGCCAAGAGTAATCGTATTGACGTTGGTAAGGTTAATACCGAATGCCTGCAGGTCGATATTCCATTGGGTCCAGGTGGCTGTCTGTGCTGCATTAGGATTATCGTGATTGACCACCGCACTGCCATTAAGAGCAACATATAACGTCTCAGCAGAGTTAGCTGCACTGCCTCTGAACCAAATCGTTAATGTGGTGACACCTTTCTCGGTCCAGTCACGCGGGTAAGTCAACGTCAAAGTTGCCTCAGAGTACCCAACACTATTGTCGTAGTAAATTGGCAGCGACTGGTTGCCTCCGTGAACGATAGTTTGCTCTGCAAAAGGAGGAGTGTCAGAACCAACTAAAGAACCGTTTGTCGGGTCGTCATATCCGTCTATCCACACGTTAAATATCCTGTTGCTATCGGGGTCGGCGGGATCAAGGTCATTGTAAGATTCAAAATCGTCCACGACAAGGAAGTTGGCTGTCGTAAAGCTCCAGAGGATGCCTGTCCACGGACTATCTGGATTGGCGTTATTGACCTCATCAATACGCCAGTAGTAAGTAGTATCCCATTCAAGTTGTCCGGGGTCATAGCTCTCGGAACCGAGGTTCCCGCTGCCTTTATATTCAGGGGAGCTTGTATCAGCGTTTTTGACTGCATCTGAATCAGTGCCAAAGTAAACTTCATGTGAAGCACCAAAAACTCCCGGTGACCAGGTAAGAATCGAGGTCTGCTTTACATCCCCAGCACCATTAGCTGGGTCCAGGCTCGCGACGGCGCCCTCAGTAGTAAAGCTCCAGACATTGCCTTTATGTGTAGTGACGGCATCAAATTCATCGACACGCCAGTAATAAGTCTTAGCCTGTTCAAGCGGGCCGGGGTTATAGGTTGTAATTCCCTGAGGCGGACCTCCGGTGGCATTATTGACTTCGTCAAAGTTGTCGCCGAAATACACGGTGTGCAGTTTCCCACGGAAACCCTGTGTCCAGCTAAGCTCTGCGTCCAGCTCTACAGACTCTCCCCCATCAGCCGGGTCGGGTGTATAGGCGGTCTTGGGAGGAATACCAAAGCTCCAGACAGGGCCCTCCCACGGGCTGTTTGGCTCGGCTTCATTCACTTCCACGATCTTCCAGTAGTATGTCGTGCCCGGAACAAGGCCGTCCGGATAAGGGAATCCGGGAAAGCCCACCACTAAATTCGTCGAGCCCTGGTTGCCTTGGAACGCAGCCTCGGCAGTTGTGTCCACATCATCGAAATTGTCGCTGAAATATACATCATGTGAAACAGCAAAATCACCTGCAAACCACGACATACTAATCCATGTGTCCTCATGCAAAGCACCGTCCTTCGGATTCGGGCCTCTGGGGTAAGGATTACCACCGAGGCCGTATTCTGCCAAACGCATAAGGTCATCGACGTTGGGTATGCCTCCTGTGTCCCGTATCCGAACAAATCCTCCGTATATGTCGCCCGGTACGTAGTGTTTGACCCACGCCGCTGCGGCTCCGCTGTCATCTGTAGCCAGAACAATATCAACATTGTCAGGGCTCGTCGGCCGCTGCGATCCCCACGTTTCGGTCAGCCCCCACTCGGCTCCCTCATCGGTGATAGTCACTGTGTTGTAGCTGTCCCACGTTGCGCTGGCAGCATTGAATCCCAATATGCCGGTTGCTCCACTCGCACCCCAGTTGGTCATGCCACCACCCTGGTTCCCCTGGTTCCAGAAAGGAATATCCGCGTAGAACACGATCTTGCCACCTGCATCCAGATATTTTCGAAGCGTGCAATCTGCCGTATTCGTTTCTACAACCGTGTCTGGCACGATGTCCGGGCAAATCACGACAACGCTGGAGACGCCGTCGGCGATGCGCGCATCCATCCACGTCTTGAGCTGAGCGGCGTCGAGAATCTCGTAGCCGGCAGTCTCAAGAGCATCTCGCACATCCGTCGGTGCAGGCTCCCCAGCCCAATTCGTTGGATAATCTCCATCCCAGTAGGCAGCGAGGTACGCCCCCCGTGCTTGTCCCTGGGCCAGCCCTATCACTAATACAAAGAGCAGTGCATAAATAATTTGTTTAGCCATAATAGTCCTCCTAAAAAAAAGTTAAAAAATACCTTTCTTTGGCCACACACCAAAATCCCGACATCTCGGGGATGTTTTCAATGCATGAACTGTTAAATGATGATAAGTATGAGTTTGAAGTTGCCAGGCACAAAGTAAGGTTCTTACTTAAAACTATGCCTCCGGCGCAATACATAATTACTCCTCCTCTATATGGACAAATAAAAAACTCGTCTCCTAAGAGACAAAAATCACTCTATCTGTCTCCACAGACATAAGCTTCACCGAATATACTATCTATATCAAATTATATACCTTCCCGTCAAGGAAAATCCCTTGATAATACTGGTAAGCACACTTCTTGAGGTCCTTATGGCACACCATATATTTGCTATGAGAACACCAGATCGTAAGAAGCTTTTGGACCAGCTCCACCAGCAAATCATAGCGGATGGGCCGCGCCCTAAGCACTCCCAAAATGACCCCATTTTCTTGAGCTAAAAATGGCAGAATTCTTCGAAAAGTCACCTTTTTCAGGAGCTGAAAAATACACTATTTTACAGTGACATCATGTCTCCATTTTGTCACCACAGATGTCAAATTTGATGAGTGATGAACGCACCTAACATTAAATTCTTGCCCAAAAACAAATCTTTTCAAGAATTTTAAAGATAAAATCGGATTGAGTAGTGCGACCAGCTAAGGCTGGCGT
>Ga0307378_10000273_pt1 | contig 96589 bp, 103 predicted proteins | sample UN1MG_FD_202238 | JGI IMG/M metagenome (GOLD analysis project Ga0307378, IMG submission 202238) | Soil microbial communities from Risofladan, Vaasa, Finland - UN-1 | ecosystem: Environmental > Terrestrial > Soil > Coastal area > Acid sulfate soil | place: Finland: Risofladan, Vaasa | collected...
AGGAATGTGCCGAGCACGTCATGCTGCTCGATCTGGGGCGAAACGACATCGGGCGGGTGGCGGAGCCGGGCACGGTTGAGGTTACCCAGGTCATGGATGTGGAGCGCTACTCCCATGTGATGCACCTGGTGTCTCATGTGCAGGGGAGGCTGAAGGGAGGTCTAACACAGTTCGATGCGCTCAGAGCATGTTTCCCCGCCGGCACGGTCTCAGGCGCTCCCAAGATACGTGCCATGGAGATCATTGCCGAGCTTGAGCCCGACAAGCGGGGCCCCTATGCCGGAGCGGTGGGGTACTTCAGCTTTTCGGGCAATCTCGATACGGCCATCACCATTCGCACCATCGTGATGGTCGCGGGCACCGCCTACGTGCAGGCAGGATGCGGTATCGTCGCCGACAGTGTCCCCGAGCGCGAGTATGAGGAGAGCATGAATAAGGCGCAGGCCCTCATTAAGGCCATCGAGCAGGCGGAGGGGGTATCCTAAAGATGCTGTTGCTTATCGATAACTATGACAGCTTCACCTATAACCTCTTTCAGTACCTCTGTGAACTGGGAGAGGAGGTTCACGTGGCGCGAAACGATAAAATAACCATCGCCGAGATCGGGAAGCTCTCGCCCCAGCACATCGTGATCTCTCCGGGGCCGGGCACCCCGGACCGCGCCGGCATCTCCAATGATGTCATTCGCCACTTCGGTCCCGATATCCCAATCCTGGGTGTTTGCCTGGGGCACCAGTGCGTTGGATACAGCTACGGAGCGGTCGTGACGCGGGCGGGCGAGATCAAGCACGGCAAGTCCTCACTGATCCATCACGATGGCCGGGGGGTGCTTGAGGGGCTACCCAATCCCTTCACCGCTATCCGCTATCACTCCCTGGCGGTGATGAGAGACGGCCTACCCGACTGCCTGGAGGTGACCGCCTGGACGGATAGTGGTATTATTATGGGACTCAGGCACCGGGAGTATCCGGTGGAGGGGGTTCAATTCCACCCCGAATCCATCATGACCGAGGTGGGCAAGGATATACTGAGGAATTTCTTGAGAAAGGAGAATCCCGTCCATGATTAAAGAAGCTATCGATATTCTAGTTTCAGGAAACTCGCTCACAATGGAGCAGGCGGCGGACGTGATGAAGGAGATAATGGACGGGGAGGCGACGCCGGCCCAGTTCGGTTCTTTCGTCACCGCGCTCAGGCTCAAGGGGGAGACGGTGGAGGAGATCGCCGGCATGGCACGGGTGATGCGGGAGAAGTCGGTCCCCGTATCCGTGTCCGGGCCGCTGGTAGACACCTGCGGTACGGGGGGCGACGCCTCGAAGACTTTCAACATCTCCACAACCGCCGCCTTCGTTGTCGCCGGCGCCGGGCTCAAGGTGGCCAAGCACGGCAACCGCGGGATGAGCAGCGGCTGCGGTAGCGCCGACGTGCTGGATGCGCTGGGGGTCAAGATCGAGCTGGGCGCGCCAGAGGTCGAGAAGTGCCTCGAGGATATAGGCATTGGCTTCATGTTCGCTCCTGTCTTTCACCCGGCGATGAAGTACGCCGCCCCCTCTCGGAGAGAGATCGGCATCCGTACTGTGTTCAACATCCTGGGCCCGATGACCAACCCCGCCGGCGCACAATCACAGCTGTTGGGGGTGTTCGAGGAGTCTCTTGTGATGAAGATGGCCCAGGTGCTGTGCATCCTTGGCTGCCAGCACGCCCTGGTGGTGCACGGCGAGGATGGCCTGGACGAGATCACCCTGGGGGGGAAAACCACGGTCTGCGAGCTGAAGGGGGAAGAGATTTCCAGATACTACATAGACCCGGAGGACTTCGGCTTCCCCAGGACCGGCCTATCGAGCCTGAGGGGAGGGCCACCACAGGAGAACGCCGATATACTGAGGCGCGTTCTGCGTGGCGAGAAAGGGCCCTACCGCGATATCGTGCTGGTGAACGCCGCAGCGACGCTGGTCGCCGGCGATTTGGCCAAAGACCTTGAAAAGGGCGTCCGGCTAGCCTCGGAGGCGATAGACAGCGGCAGGGCGATGGAGAAGCTCGAGGGGCTGATTACCCTCAGCCAGCAAATTTAATAACCTCGTTCGCAGCACACACGATGGCAATTTCAAGCCCCCTATCATAGAAAAGGACAATAGCCCTATAGTAGCTTCCGTTAAAGGTCGAAAGAATGATTTTGGATGAGATCGTTGAGGCAAAAGCAGAGGAACTGACGAAGCGAAAGCAAGATATGCCCCTGTCTGCGCTGGAGAAACTCGGCTTAAAAGGTTCGAAAAAGGATTTCGCCGCCGCGCTGAAGGGGGATGATATCCGGCTAATCGCCGAGGTCAAGATGGCCTCTCCATCGCGTGGGGTGCTCCGCACCGACCTCGACCCGGTTAAATTGGCCCGGATCTATGCCCAGAACGGCGCCGCTGCCATATCGGTGCTGACCGAGGAGAGATACTTCGGGGGCAGCCTGGAGCATCTTGCGGCTATCGGAGAGGCAATGGATAATATCCCGCTACTCAGAAAGGACTTCATATTCGATCCCTATCAGGTATATGAATCCCGCGCCGGCGGCGCCTCTGCCCTGCTCCTCATCGTCGCCATCCTGAGCGATAGCGAGCTATCGGAGCTCCTCTCCCTGAGCCATGAGCTTGGCCTCATGTGCTTGGTGGAGGTGCATAACCAGGCAGAGCTGGAGCGAGCCATCATGAGCGGGGCACAAATAATCGGCATCAACAACCGTGACCTCAAGACCTTTGCCGTTGACCTGGAAACCACCAGGCGGTTGCGCCCGCTTATCCCCCAAGACCGCATCGTGGTCAGCGAGAGTGGAATAAAAGATAGAGGGGATGTGCAGAAGTTGCGGCAATGGGGGGTAGACGCCATGCTCGTCGGTGAGGCGCTGGTAACTGCCGGCGATATTGATAAAAAGGTGAAGGAGCTTCTATGACCAGGGTAAAGATTTGCGGTATCACCCAAACCGCCCATGCCCTGGCGGCAGCGGATGCCGGGGCGGACTTCATCGGGCTGGTATTCGCCCCGTCCAAACGGCTGGTAGATGTGGAGCAGGCTAAGGAGATAGTGGAGGCGGTTAAGAGGCATGGAGAGAGAAAAGTCCTGACGGTAGGCGTATTCGTGAACGCCCCGGCCGCTGAGGTTAACCGCATCGCGGAATACTGCGGCCTCGATCGGGTGCAACTGAGCGGCGATGAGCCCTGGGATTACCTAAGAGACATCGAAAGGCCGGTTATAAAGGCGGTCAGGGTGAGAAGAGGGCAGAGCAGCCAGGATATCCTCGCCGAGCTGGCGCCTGGCTACCAGATGCTGGGGGCTGATCTTATCTGCCTGCTGGACTGCCATGTTGCCGGGAGCTACGGGGGCAGCGGGAAAGCCTTCCAATGGAGGGTGGCACAGGAGGCAGCACAAAGGTTCCCGGTGATTATGGCCGGCGGCCTCTCCGCGCAGAACGTGGGCGAGGCGGTGAGACTGACCCGACCCTGGGGAGTGGATGTCTCCAGCAGTGTAGAGATCGAGGGAGTAAAGGACATCTTGAGGATCAAGGCATTTATTGAGGCGGTGCGTAAGGCTGACCGAGTGCTGGTAGAGAAGCTAACATGAAGAAAACCCGTTTGCCGGATAAATGGGGACATTTCGGGCAGTTCGGCGGCAAATTTGTCCCTGAGATACTGATGGCTGCCCTGGATGGCCTGGATAAGGCCTACCGGGATGCACGAAAGGACAGCGACTTTCGAGGGCGGCTCGACGGGCTGCTCCGCGATTATGGCGGCAGGCCAACCCCCTTATATTTCGCCGCCCAGCTCAGCGAGCACTGTGGCGGGGCGCGGATCTACCTCAAGAGGGAGGACCTGGCACACACCGGCGCCCATAAGATCAATAACACCCTGGGGCAGGGACTCCTGGCGGAGCGCATGGGAAAGAGAAGAGTCGTCGCCGAGACCGGAGCGGGGCAGCATGGCGTGGCGACCGCCACCGTCTGCGCCATGCTCGGGATCGACTGCGTCGTCTACATGGGGGAGGAGGATATGCGCCGCCAATCACTAAACGTCTTCCGCATGAGGTTGCTGGGCGCCGAGGTGCGGCCGGTCTCCAGCGGCAGCCAGACGTTAAAGGATGCCATCAATGAGGCCATCCGCGATTGGGTGACCAATGTCGATTCCACTTACTACCTTCTCGGCAGCGTCGTTGGCCCCCATCCCTACCCGGTGATGGTGCGCGATTTCCAGTCGGTAATCGGCAGGGAGGCCCGGCGTCAAATGCTCAAGGCTACCGGCCGCCTGCCCGATTATGCCATCGCCTGTGTCGGCGGGGGCAGCAATGCCATGGGCCTGTTTCACCCCCTGGTTAGGCACCCTTCGGTAAAGCTCATCGGGGTTGAGGCGGGGGGGCTGGGGCTCGATACCGGAAAGCACGGTGCCAGCCTGACCGCGGGGAGTATTGGCGTGCTTCACGGCACAAAATCCTACATCCTGCAGGATGAGGCCGGTCAGATAAGGGAGACCCATAGCATATCGGCGGGGCTTGACTACCCTGGAGTCGGCCCGGAGCACAGCTACTACAAGGAGAGCGGTCGGGCAAGCTACTTCGCCGTTACCGACAAGGAAGCGCTCGAGGGGTTTCACCTGCTATCCCGGAAGGAGGGTATTATCCCCGCCCTCGAGCCGGCACATGCTATCTACTATGCCGCCAGGCTCGCCGCGGAGCTATCCAGGGACCAGACCATTCTCGTCAATCTGAGCGGGCGCGGCGATAAGGACATGGATATCGTAGCCAGGGCACTGGAGGATCAGCCTTGAGCCTTTTCGTACTATCCAGGCGCGTAAAACGGGCGGTGGGTATTACCGCTCAGGCAGAGGTGGTTCATAAATGAGCCGTATAGCCTCTTTTTTTAAATCCCCGACGCGTAAAGGTCAAAAAAAGCGAAAGGCGCTGATCGCCTATCTAATCGTGGGCTATCCCAGCGTGGCGACGACGCTGGAGGTGGTGCCCGCCCTGGTGGAGGGAGGGTGCGACATGATCGAGCTGGGTATCCCCTTCTCCGACCCGCTGGCCGATGGCGCCACCATTCAACGGGCAAGCCACCGTGCGCTTCAGCAGGGGGTTACGCCGCAGCTATGCCTGGAGGTCGCCTCGGAGCTGCGGCAGAGGGTGGATATTCCCCTGATTTTTATGAGCTACTATAACCCGCTTCTCCACTACGGGTTGGATGCTTTTTGCGCCGACTCCTCAGGTGCGGGGATCGATGGGCTGATCGTCCCCGACCTCCCCCCTGAAGAGGGTGCGGGGCTTGAGGCAGTGGCAGCAAAAAAGCGCCTTGACCTCATCTACCTGCTGGCCCTCACCACTACCGAGGAGCGCCTTCGCCTGGTAACCGATAAGTCGCGTGGTTTCATCTATGTGGTATCGCTTAAGGGGGTTACCGGCGCCAGGAATGTGCTGCCCCCTGACCTGGAGGGCTTCATCGGTAGAGTGAGGAGCGTAACCACAAAGCCGCTATGCGTCGGCTTCGGCATCGCCACCCCGGAGCAGGCCCGCCGTGTAGCCTCTCTTGCCGATGGGGTGATCATAGGCAGCCGAATCCTGGATATTGTAGAGAGCAGCGATCAGCCCGCCACGGCAGCAGGAGACTTCATCCGCGAGATCAGGAAGGCGCTGTCCCCTCATGATCTCGTTTGAATAGATAATGGGTAGGTTGGAGCATCCGCTTCAACCCAGTGATACCCCTTTAGCGGGTGGGTGGTAAATAGCCAATCTGTCATTGCTTGGCAATCCCCATGTCTCATTATAGAAAACCCCTGAGATTGCCACGCCCCCCGATTTATCGGGGCGGCAATCCCAAAGAGGTGCAGGATGCTTCCTGCCGGGGGTCTGGGGGTGCCCCCCAGTTTATGTTTCTCCCCCCTCTCCTTGAGGAGAGGGGGACAGGGGGTGAGGTGAATAACCCACATATTCATTACAATTCTGTCCGTCATTGCCCTCATCATCTGTGAGCGCTGCCGGTGCGACTCGGCCCGCATCCTTGATGCCTAGCAGCTCGCACTGCGGTATTGACCTATGCCAGACCCTCCCTACAAAAAAACGCATATTTGTAAGGGTTTTCCCCACATAAAAATATACATACTTTCCCCACAATAAATACAGACTTTTTCTAGAGACAAATGGCGCATCTTGTGTTATTCTCAATATGAGCGTTCGCCAGGGCGCTTCCTGCAAGTGGCCACAATCACATGCGGGCAAAACTGGGGATTCACGTACAAAAGAATATCGGATAAGGAAGTATGGTGAATCTATGGTTTTGCCTAAAATAAACCTTTGAGCGGGGTGTAGAAGCCTATCGCTGAAGGTTTTTTTGTCGCCGCACAACTTTGTACCAACCCCGATCAGGGCGTCAGGTCAGCGTATTTCCAGTGGTATTATGCGCTTAATATTGATTTATGTGAGGATAATATGTCGATAAACTATATAAACTTTGATATAAACCCAATTGAGAATTCCACACGAAACATATCCTCGTGGTGGGTTAATAGCATTTCAATTTGAAACTAAAAGGAAGGTGAAGAAATGAAAGCTAAGGTAGTGTATTTGACAATGGCACTGGCGCTGGTGTTCTCGACGGTGGGAGTGATGGTGCCGGGAATGGGCAGCGCCGGGTCAGTGGAGCTCGCCCAAGCCGATGCGGCGACGGAAGCCGGCGTCGAGGAAACGATGCTAAATCTCCCGCTCTATTTCGTCGAGAACCAGGGGCAGGTGGACGAGCGCGTGGCCTACTACGTGCAGGGCCGCGACAAGACCCTCTACTTCACCGCCCAGGGCGTGACCTTCGTACTGAGCGGTCCTGGGGAGGATGCCTACTCTCAAGAGCGGTATGCCCTCAAGCTGGCGTTTGTGGGGGCCGACCCCGACGTGCAGCCCGTAGGAGAGGAGCAGACAGAGGCGATTATCAGCTACTTCAAGGGCTCCCCGGAAGAATGGAAGACGGGGCTTCCCACCTACGCCAGCGTGGCCTACCCTGACCTGTGGCCCGGGATTGACCTGGTCTACAGCGGCGGCGTCAGCCAGTTGAAATACACCTTCCTGGTGCACCCGGGGGTCGACCCAAGCCGGATCAGGCTGGCCTACGATGGGGCGAGCGCGGTGACCCTCAACGATGATGGGCAGCTGGAGGTGAGCACGCCGGCGGGCGGCTTCAACGACGACCGGCCGGTGGCCTACCAGGAGGTCGGCGGGCAGCGAGTGCCGGTGGAGGCGAGCTACGCTCTTGACGAAGAGGCACACAGCTACGGCTTTGAGGTGGGGAGCTATGACCCCGACAGGCTGCTGGTGATAGACCCTGCGGTGCTGGTCTACTGCGGCTACATTGGCGGCTCCGGCCGGGACGAGGGCTACGGCATCGCCGTGGACGGCTCGGGCTGCGCCTACATCACCGGCAACACCATGTCCGACCAGAGCAGCTTCCCCGAGACCGTTGGGCCGTACCTGACATACAACAGCAAGTGGGACGCTTTCGTGGCGAAGGTTAATGCCGGCGGCACCGGGCTGGACTACTGCGGCTACATCGGCGGCTCCGGTGATGACTTGGGCTACGGCATCGCCGTGGACTCCTCGGGCTGCGCCTACATCACCGGCAGGACCGAGTCCAACCAGAGCACCTTCCCCGTGGCCGTGGGGCCGGACCTGACCCACAACGGCGGCATCGGCGACGCCTTCGTGGCCAAGGTCAATGCCGGCGGCACTGGGCTGCTCTATTGCGGCTACATCGGCGGCTCCGACGATGACTGGGGCTGGGGCATAGCCTTGGACGGCTCAGGTTGCGCCTACGTCACTGGTGAGACCTATTCCGACGAGACCACCTTCCCCGTGATAGTTGGGCCGGACACTAGCTACAACGGCAACAACGACGTCTTCGTGGCCAAGGTCAATGCCGGCGGCACCGGGCTGGACTACTGCGGCTATATCGGTGGCGATGCCTTGGACGAAGGCAACGGCATTGCCGTGGATGGCTCGGGCTGCGCCTACGTCACCGGCCGCACCTTGTCCGGCAATACTACCTTCCCCGTGGCCGTGGGGCCGGACACTAGCCACAACGGCGACAACGACGCCTTCGTGGCCAAGGTCAAAGCCGGCGGCACAGGGCTGGACTACTGCGGCTACATAGGCGGCTCTGAATATGACATGGGCTACGGCATCGCCGTGGACGGCGCGGGTTGCGCCTACGTCACTGGCTCCACACTCTCCGATGAGACCACCTTCCCCGTGATAGTTGGGCCGGACACTAGCTACAACGGCAACAACGACGTCTTCGTGGCCAAGGTCAATGCCGGCGGCACCGGGCTGGACTACCGCGGCTACATCGGCGGCTCCAACAAGGACTACGTCATAGGCATCGCCGTGGACGGCTCGGGTTGCGCCTACGTCACTGGTCAGACCTATTCCAACGAGACCACCTTCCCCGTGACTGTGGGGCCAGACCTGACATACAACGGCATATGGGATGTATTCGTAGCCAAGGTCAATGCCGGCGGCACCGGGCTGGACTACTGCGGCTACATCGGCGGCTCCGGTGATGACACCGGCATCGGTATCGCCGTGGATGGCTCGGGCTGCGCCTACGTCACCGGCCGCACCGATTCCGACGAGACCACCTTCCCCGTGGCAGTGGGGCCGGACCTGACCTTCAACGGTGGCGAATACGGTGACGTCTTCGTGGCCAAGGTCTCCGAAACACTCACACCACCCGCCGCTCCTGTGGCCTATGTAGACATTGGCAACACAACAAGCGAAGTGGGCCACAACCTGCAAGGATGGGGTCCTATGGAAGGCGAGGTAAGTCTAGGGGGTCGAGGGGGTTATGGTGGGGTGGATGACTGCCGCAGCACGGTGAATTCCTCGGAGTGTAGTAACCCTGATCTGTTCTGGGGGTCATTGACACTAGATATCGGCACAGGAATGACCGCTACAGAACTGAAACTAAGAGTACTTGATGGAATAGGTAACGACAGTTTCAAGGTATATGTGAACGATAACCCGGTCTACACCTACGATTGGTCTGGAGATACCTCTGAGAATTGGTTTGAGCACCCGATAGATATATCTGCGCAGCAGTTGAGTGGAAGCATAACGGTGACAATAAACTCTACCGCATCGGCGTGGAGCGGTTGCGGCACCTGGGGACAGCTAGCGGTTGACTGGGCTAAGCTCTATGCTGAGCCTACTCCGACACCAACGCTTACTCCCACCCCAACGCTTACTCCCACCCCTACCCCTACTCCAACGCCTACACCAACGCCAACACCTCCTGCTCCCTCCTGCTTCATCGCCACCGCTGCCTACGGCACATCGACGGCTGAGGAAATCAATGTGTTAAGGGCATTCAGGGATGAAGTGCTGCTGGAAAGCACACTGGGCTCTCAACTTGTGGAGTGGTATTACCAGACTAGCCCACCAGTGGCGGATTTCATATCGGAAAACAGCTTTTTGAAGACTTTGGTCAGGGAGCTACTAGTTGACCCCATTGCTTCGTTAGTCGAAGTCACGCAGAGTATTTGGGGGGATTAAGGCCCTAGACAGGTGGATTATAGGGGGCTACCCGGCACTAAATATGCTCCTCTTGGAGAAGGGTAGTAGGATAATTAAAATAACAAGGGGGAAATATGGGAGATTTTTTAACGTTTCGCAGAATGATAACAACCATTATCATTCAGATTGTGTTCTGGCTAGGCCTTATCGGCATCATCGGGTGGGGGGTTTTTATAATTATTGATGCCAATGACTCGTACTATGGCTGGGAATGGGAGGGGGTGGTAGCAGGTGTGCTAACTTTAATTCTCGGCCCCATAATTTGGAGGGTGTACTGCGAGATTCTGATTCTGCTTTTCCGTATGAATGAAACCCTTACTGATATTAGGAAAATCCTTAAAAAACAAAGGAAGGAAGAGAAGCTGTCTATAGATGAGGAATCGTTTGAATAGATAATGGGTAGGTTGGAGCATCCGCTTCAGGCCACCCGTGGTTTTACCAGGCAACAGTTGTAAAAGGGGAATCTGGCGGGGGTTTGGGGGTGTCCCCCACTGGCGGGGGTCAGGGGTCATCATCCGGCTTGACCGGATGATCCATGAAGCATGCTGAGCCAATTTATGGATTGCCCGATCAAGTCGGGCAATGACAGGTACGGTGGAAGGCGGGCAGTGACAGGTATTACACGTGTAGGGTGATGATAGGTATGTTGGATTATGAAAAAGGGACAACATAACAAGAGGATAACACCCCGGGGTCATCATCCGGCTTGACCGGATGATCCAGGTAGGGTGTCACCCATCTATATCTTTTGAAAGTTAGCTATTAGTCTTGCTGAAAGGGGAGTCCAGAGGGGGATCTCCTCTGGCTGGGGTCTCCCCGATATATTGGGGCTGGCAATCCCCACGTAGCATGACAGAACGACACTGAGACCCGATACCCGCCGCGTGGCCTCGATCCGCCGGGTAGGCTGGCCAAGCCTGTTGCCCGACTTGATCGGGTAATCTAGCCAGCCTACCCATTGTCATGCTGAACTCGTTTCAGCATCTCGACCATGAGATTCCGAAACAAGTTCGGAATGACAGAGAACGTAGCTCCATTTTTCGTAGCAATGACGGGGAAAAGACGGTGAACGGTGAGGTGTCATTGATGTACCACATGAATACACCTCATTGACCTTTGCGGGCCAGCTTGTTATATTAAGGGAAGCGTGGCTGATGTCCAACCGTTTTACGGTCTTCGTTATAATCCCGAGCGGATCGGCGACCTTTCCGCGGTAATCACTCCCCCTTATGATGTGATCTCCACTGCGGAGCAGCTTATCTATTACCGCAGCAGCCCCTACAACGTGATCAGGCTTGAGTATGGAGAGGAGCGACCCGATGATTCGCCACAAGACAACAGATACACCAGGGCTGCCCTGACCCTGGAGCACTGGCTTAGCCAGGGCATGCTAACCCGTGAGCAGCGTCCCGCTTTCTATCTGGTGGAGCACCGCTTTACATATCAGGGTAGCACGAGGAGCCGCTTCAGCCTCCTCGCCAGGGTAAGGCTGGAGGCCCTTTCCGGCGACGGCGGCATTCGCCCCCACGAGATGACCATGAGGAAGCCGGGGGAGGACCGCCTCCGCCTGCTACAGTCATGCCGCGCCAACTTCAGCCCGGTAATGGGGCTGTTCCATCACCACGGAGAGGGGGTCCAGTCGCTATTCCCCGATGCGATGGACAGACCTGCCCTGAACGCGGTGGACCGCAACGGGGTTACCTACGCCATGTGGGTGATTACAGATGAAAAGGATACTGCCAGGGTATCCGACTTCTTTGCCAATAAGACCCTCTACATCGCCGATGGGCATCATCGCTATGAGACAGCCCTCGCCTACCAGAAGGAGCAGCGCTCCTTACGCACTGCCCATACCGGGGATGAAGCGTTCAACTTCGTGATGATGACGCTCACCTCCGCCGGCGACCCCAACCTCATCATGCTGCCCACCCACCGTCTGGTGCGCGGAATCAACCCAGAGAGGCTGGCCCAACTGAAGCGTGAGCGGAGCGCCTACTTCGATGAGGAGTTCCTCCCGCCTTCATCAATCCCATCCCAGACCCTGGAAGGCTGGATGCAAACCCTAAATGAGCAGCTGGTGACCGCGTTCGGACTCTATGGCCTTGACGGGGATCACCTGTGCCTGCTGCGGGCGAGACCGGGAATGATACCCACAATCCAGCCAGACGTACTGCAGCACCTGGATGTTAATGTCCTTCATCAGGTGGTTTTGCGCCAGATGCTGGGCATCGATAGCCCGGAGCGGGAGGAGGAATGCCTGGAGTATACCCGCGAAGGTTTGGAGGCCATCTCCCGGGTGGATGCCGGGGAGTATCAGCTAGCCATCCTGCTTAATCCCACCCCCATCTCCAGCATCATGGCGGTGGCTGACCAGGGGGTGAGGATGCCGCAAAAGTCCACCTACTTTCACCCCAAGACGCCCACCGGCCTGGTGATAAACCCACTGTGGGACGATTTATCACAATCCGCGGACCCAAAGTAGCACTATTGGAAGACGTAGAACTCTGTGGTGCTATTGCTATACGATGGCTGAGCCTAAACGCTGTTGGCCAATCACATGTATAATCTGAAAGACTGCTAAAATAGTCTCAATCAACCCCCTAATCCCCCAATCTTGGGGGACTCTTTAAAGCTGCCCCGATACATCGGGGAGACCCCCGGCCCCGATATAATCGGGGCACCTCTTTTTCAGCATTCTCTCTGAATATAGCTATACAGCTTTGTTATCCACATTGAGGCGGGGTATTTAAAAAGCTCTCTCTCATCTCCCGGGCGACCTCCTCGGGCAGGGTCTCGATAATCCAAATATCGTAGAAGCGCTCCATAGAACCAGCATCGCTGGTATAGAGCGGCCTAAAAACCGGCCTCGATATTATGCGGGCGCTCATGAGGAAATAATCAGGGCGCTCCGCAAGCGGTGCCGAATAGGTGATCAGGTTAAAGGAATTTATACCCATCGCCCTGTAGCAGCGCAGTATTTTCAAAATAGCGGCGGCGAAATCCCCGGTTTGCCCTTCATCCAGGTCCATCAGGTTTACGGCACGCTTTAATATCACCTGAACCTCGTTATTCCCCCTGGGAGCGAAGCTGGCTATTACCGCCAGGGAATCGTTTTCCCCGATATACCTCTCACCAATCTCCCGCTCAGCCCGGATCAATTCCTGCCAGTAGCTTGCTCCCTGCCGCTGCAGGTATTCCTCGCTTTTCACCATGAGCCTCTCCAGTTCCGGCGTGGGGGCACGATCCACCACTATCTGTACATGGGGGTGTATTATGCTCGCCCCGCTGGGCGGCAGGTGATTCCAGATCCACAGGGGGTATTTCGCCTCTGGGTCCTTTTGGTGCACCAGGGCAATGTATTCCTTCGATACAGTTAGGTTATCCACCAGCATCTCGGTGGTAAATTCGTCCAGCTCCAGGTAGTGCCTCCCCGTCAAGGTAGCCACGGCGTGGTATTCGGCAAAGGGGTATAGATTGGGAAAGAGCAGGCATTCCCCCCTCTCTATCCTGCCGCCCGGGAGCAGCCTTGACGGGAGTTTTGGCGTTCTCTGTCGTATGTTCTCGGCGCAAAAGAAACAGCCAGACCTTGTCCGCTCCACCATCTCCTTGACCACTAGCTCACCTTTCTGTGCCTGCTTCACCCTTCCCGCCCTGGTTACATTGATCCTGCTCTGTGAACCGGTCAAGGGGTCCTCCCGATACTCAATTGGCTGGATCTCGCTCTCAAATTGAAGCGCAGGGCTCAGAAGCTCCTGGCTCTTTACCTCTCTGCGAAACTGCATCGTGCAACCCCTCAGTGGTGAGAAATGGTTAGTTATTATAGCACATCGTAGCTCCCTTAAAGGGGGGTTACAATCAGATAGAGCGATTACTACTTTAATTGCGCTCAAGCCGACCCGCCGACCTCATGGGCCGAGGAGTCCCGGCCAGATATCCCTCTCCCAACAGGGACGGTGGGCGAGGCTATGAATTACCTGCCCTTCCACACTGGCGGTCTATTCTGGGCATAGGCTATCGCCCCCTCCATGAGGTCCTCACTGGTTAGGGCCGCGGCCATGATAGTGTCGGTGGCCGTTGCTTCCTCATCGGTGGGATAGATGTACCTGAATGCAGCCTCCTTGGTTAGCCTTATCGCCAGGGGGGCATTTTTACATAGACGTTCCGCCAGGGCGGTGGCGGCGGGCATAAGCTTATCGGCTGGAACGACCTTGTTAACGAGACCTACCTCGTACGCTCGCTGCGCGCTTATCGGGTCTCCGGTGAAGAGCATCTCCATTGCTATTGCCGTTGGTATATAGCGGGGGAGGTGAGCGCTACCGATGGCGGATGATCCGATCTGTACCTCAGTAATGGCGAAGCGGGCGTCCTCGCTGGCGATCCTCAGGTCGCATTCCATGGCTAGAAGCCAGCCTCCAGCATAGGCGGGACCGTTTACCGCAGCGATAATGGGTTTCCAGACCTTGAGAAGGCCGGGACATAGAGCGTTACGATTCTCCCCCGGCCTTATGAAGGATCCCTGCGCCGCCCGCTCTCTGAGATCGAGCCCGGCGCAGAAGGCCCTCCCTGCGCCGGTAAGGACGGCTACCCACAGGTCGTCATCATCCCGGAAGTCTATCCATGCCTTCTCCAGCTCGCCCAGCAGCTCGTAACTGAGGGCATTTCTCTTCTCGGGGCGGTTCAGGGTGAGATAGGCGATCCTTCCCTTCTTCTCATACAGAAGGACAGACATATCGACCTCCTTCGTGTGATGGTGATTGCAAAAATAGACTCGTTTGTGCGCCGCAGTTTGTGCTCTCTGTCGCCTTCCACCAGGCTGGTAGGGGTCTGTGGTTACCGGAAGGGTAGACCTACGGGAGTTGCCAGAACTTGCCCTCGGTCTTTATCGCCGGGGCGAGCACCATCTCGACGCGCTGCATCTCCTTGATGGACTGCGCACCACACATGCCCATGGCGGTGCGCAGTGCCCCGATGAAATTCTGTGTTCCGCCGGTAACCGAGGCCGGCCCGAGGAGTATCTGCTCCAGGCTACCCGAGGTGCCTACCCTGATCCTTGTCCCTCTGGGTAATGCCGGGTGGGGGTTAGCCATGCCCCAGTGGAAGCCTCGCCCCGGTGCCTCCTGGGCCTGAGCCAGGACCGAGCCCAGCATTACAGCATCGGCACCGGAGGCGAAGGCCTTACAGAGGTCGCCACCGGTGCGGATACCGCCATCGGTGATAACGGCAACATACCTACCGGTTTCCTTGAGATATTGCTCCCGTGCTGCGGCGCAGTCCATGGTCGCCGTTACCTGGGGGACGCCGACCCCCAGGACCTCCCTTGTGGTGCATGCTGCTCCGGGTCCCACGCCGACCAGGACGCCGGCGATTCCCTCCCTCATCAGGGCTAATGCTGCGCTGTAGCTGACGCAGTTGCCCACAATAATCGGTGCGGGCATTAGCTGGCAAAGCTCGGAGAAAACAAGCCCGTGATAGCTTTTTGAGAGGTGTCGAGTGGAGGTCACCGTGGACTGCACCACGAAGATATCCACCCCTGCCTCAGCGGCGACAGGGGCAAATTGCTTGGTGTTCTGGGGCGTCACTGAGGTGGCACAAATCGCTCCGGCGCGCTTAATCTCCTTTATTCGTTCGGCAACCAGGGTTTCCTTGATCGGCGCGGAGTAGACCTTTTGCAGGAAGGGGGTGACCTCGCCATCGGGGACGCTCGCCACCTCCGCCAACACCGCATCGGCATCCTCATAGCGGGTCTGTACCCCTTCCAGATTGAGCACCGCAAGACCGCCTAGCCTGCTCAGCAAAGCGGTAAAGCGGGCGTCCACCACAGCATCCATGGCGGAGGCGAGGATGGGGAGGGGAAAGGTAAGGTTCCCCATGATAAAATCTACGTTTACCTGTTCCGGGTTAATGGTAATATCCCCTGGGACCAGAGCCACTTCGTCAAAGCTGTAGCATCGCCTCATCTCTTTGAACTGGGGGACAGGCATAATCTATCCTCCTCGCCCTTGAATTATAATGGTAAAGGAAACTATATCAGAGGAGGAGGCCCAAAGTCAACGCTGATGAGCTCATTCGGATAGTGAGTGCACCCTGGATTATGAGAGGGTGGTAGAATAGAAATGCTATAAGAGTCCAATGGATGGACTAGGCAATGGTCGGTAAGCTATAATGGTTCACAAATACACAGAATGGATTAGTGACAATGGCAATCTATATTAAGACGTTGTCCTTCTCCACCAGAGGGGCGTTCAAGCCGGAGAGGGACGACAGCAGGGTAAACGATGCCCTCCAGCAACTTCAAAGCCAGGGAGCTAAAATCAGCGATGTTAGAGTGGCCTTCGGAGAAAGCTTGGTGATCTACCTGATCATATACGAAGCCACCAGCCCCATAATCTAGCCAGAGCTGGATTGATGCCGATCCTTTACATCGTAGCCACCCCGATAGGCAACCTGGAGGATATTTCCTTCCGTGCGCTGCGTGTCCTCCGAGAGGTGGCGCTCATTGCAGCGGAGGATACCCGTAAGACCAGGCGCCTCCTCACTGCCTATGGTATTAAAACCCCCTTAACCAGCTACCACGAGCACAGTAGAGAGGCCAAGCTATCCTACCTGCTAGGTCGTCTGGAGCAGGGGGATGTGGCACTGGTTTCTGAAGCGGGGATGCCCGGGATAAGCGACCCGGGCTATGAACTGGTGGTGTCAGCAATAGAGCGGGGCATCCCGGTTGTCCCCATACCTGGCCCCTCTGTTCTGGTCACCGCTCTCGCCGTCTCCGGGCTAAACGCCAGCGAGTTTATCTATGTCGGTTTCCTGCCCCGTAAGAAGGGTCAGCGGAGGAGGCTGCTGGAGCAGGTCGCCGATGAGGAGAGGACTATATTGGCTTTCGAGGCGCCTCACCGTGTCATAGCTGCTCTGGGGGATATCCTGGGTGTTCTGGGGGACCGCCGGATCGCTGTCTGCCGCGAGCTGACCAAGGTTCATGAGGAGATTTTTCGGGGGACTGTGAGCGCCGCCCTTTCCCATTTCCGCGAGCCGGTAGGTGAGTTCACCCTGGTGGTTGAAGGGAAGGCGAAAGGGGAGAAGGAAGTGAGTGCCTCCGCGGAAGAGGAGCTGTGCCGCTTATACCAAGAGGGCTTTTCGGCTAAGGACGCTGTCTCCCAGGTGGCAAAAGCTACAGGTATTGGAAAGAGAGAGCTCTACAGGCTCTGGATAAGACTGAGCTAGCCTTTACGGCGAGTATTGAGCTTGTTAAATAAACACAACCTTTCTCATTACAAGGAGTAATTAGGCCCATTGGAAAGCTTATCTTAATCCCAATAGTGGAGTCATCATCCGTTTATAATAGCGTTTTTTACCGCCTAGTGAGGGGAATTATTCAAGCCTTTACTTTGTGCAGCAGGCTCTGTTGTGATAAAATAAATCAGCTATGACTGAGCGCATCTTTATCGGGGTCGCCTGGCCCTATGCCAATGGGTCGCTTCACCTGGGACAGATCGCCGGTGCCTATTTGCCAGCGGATATATTTGCCCGCTACCATCGCCTCAAGGGCAACGATGTGCTCATGGTCTCCGGATCAGACCAGCATGGCACCCCTATTACAATACGCGCGGAGAAAGAGGGCAGGCCACCAAAAGAGATTGCTGACCGCTTTCACGAGGAATTTCTCGATTCGTGGCGGAAGCTGGGAATCTCTTTTGACCTTTTCACTACTACCGATACTCCCAACCATCAAAGGCTGGCCCAAGACCTATTTCTGACCCTTCAGGATAAGGGATATATCTATCGTGATACCATGACGCTACTCTACTGTTCTAGCTGCAGCAGGTTTCTGCCCGACCGCTATGTGGAGGGGACCTGCCCCTACTGCGGCTTTGAAGGGACAAGGGGAGACCAGTGCGATAAGTGCGGCAAGCCGCTGAACCCGGTGGACCTGCTCGATGCCTATTGCCGATTATGCACCTGCCCTCCGCAGGTCAGGGAGTCGGAGCACTTCTTCCTCCGCCTGAGCGCATTCAACGACCAGCTCACCGAATGGGTGAAAGGGCAGTCCCACTGGAAGCAGAATGTTAGTAATTTTACCATAAACTATTTAGCCGAGGGGCTGAAGGATAGGGCGATAACCAGGGATATTGAGTGGGGTATACCGGTGCCCGTTAATGGATTCGAGAACAAGCGACTCTATGTGTGGTTTGAGGCGGTGATCGGCTATCTCTCGGCGAGCGTGGAGTGGGCGGAGCGCCGTGGCGATGGGGATAGCTGGCGACAGTTCTGGCAGGGGGATGCCAGGTCCTATTACTTCATAGGTAAGGACAATATCATCTTTCACACCATTATCTGGCCGGCGGTGCTCCTGGGCTATGGAGGGCTCAACCTCCCTTACGATGTTCCTGCCAACGAGTTCCTCACCCTGGGGGGGCGGGCGCTCTCTACCAGCCGCAACTGGGCGGTCTGGCTACCCGATTATCTGGAGCGCTATGATCCCGATCCCTTACGCTACTTCCTGTCGGTGTGCATGCCCGAGGAGGGGGATAGCGATTTTTCATGGCGGGAGTTTGTGCGCCGCAATAACGATGAGCTGGTGGCTACCTATGGAAACCTGGTTCATCGGGTGCTTACTATGACCTATCGCAACTTCGGCGGCCAGGTGCCCGCGCCTGCTGAATTCGATGAGCGAAGCAACGCCATGGTTAAGAAGGCTGAAGATGCCCTCGACAGTATCGGCGGGTTGCTTGGGCGGTGTCACTTCAGGGAGGCGATTAGAATGGCGATGAGCCTGGCACAGGAAGCGAATCGCTACCTGGATGAGAAGGCTCCCTGGAAAAGGCTTGAGGATGAGCGTGAAGGAGCTGCCACCAGTTTATATGTGACCCTCTCTGTAATCTCGTGTCTCAAGACGCTTTTTTATCCCTTCTTGCCTTTTAGCTCGCAGGAATTGCATGAGCTTCTCGGCTTTGAAGGGAGGGTAGAGGATGGCGGCTGGTCGATAGACAGGTTGTCACCGGGCCAAAAGCTGGCTCCTCCCCAGCCCCTTTTTAGCAAGCTGGATGAGGAAATAGTGGCCGAGGAAGATGCCAGGCTGGAGCATGCCCGTGTTGGTTGATTCTCATACCCACATCGATATGCGCCTTTTCAATAAAGACCGCGACCGGGTGTTGGAGAGGGCCAGGGGTGCCGGGGTGGTGGCAATGGTCGATGTGGGCTGCGACCTCGACTCCAGCAGAGAGGCGGTAAGGCTGGCGGCGCTATACCCTGAGGTTTTCGCTGCCGTGGGGTTTCACCCCCATAGCGCTGCTAGGATGAGGGATGATGACCTGGAGAGGTTGTCTGAGCTGGCCCGGCAACCCAAGGTGGTAGCCATAGGGGAGATCGGGCTTGACTTTTATCGCAATCTATCGCCAAAGGAGATACAGATCGAGGCATTTAAAAAGCAGCTGGCATTAGCACGCGGGCTCAATTTGCCGGTGATCGTTCACTGCCGCGATGCTCAGGAGGAGGTGCTCGGCATACTCACCGGGTGGTCTAACGGCATAGGTGGGGTTGGTGGAGCGGATGGAATGACAGAATCTATAGGCGTGCTCCATTGCTTTAGCGGTGATAGCGAGCTTAGCCAGAGATATATTGAGATGGGATTCCTCCTTTCCATTGCAGGTCCCGTCACCTATCCCTCTTCCGGTGCCTTTGAGATTGCCCATCACATACCACTGGACAGGCTACTCATTGAGACCGATTGCCCCTATCTGGCTCCCCAGCCCTATCGGGGCAAGAGGAATGAGCCAGCGAATGTTTCTTTGGTCGCGGAGAAGATTAGCGAGGTCAGGGGAGTGCCCAGCGATGTGGTTGCGGAGCACACCACCGCGAACGCGTCCCGGCTCTTCCGGCTGCCCCTTTGAGTGAAAGGAGTTTTATGTCGGTAGCTTCTATTTACGAGTCGATTAATGAAGGCCTGGGGATGGTGGAGGAGAAGCTAAAAAGCTTTGCCCAGGTGGACCTCCCCTGGGTGGCGGATCCATTGGTCTATGTTCTGGAGAGCACGGGCAAACGGATACGGCCCGGGCTTACACTGCTTGCGGGCAGGTTTCATTACTACGACCTGGAGTCATTGGTACCCATGGCTGCGGCTATCGAGCTGTTCCATAATGCTACCCTGGTCCACGATGATGCGGTGGATAAGGCTTCGTTGCGGCGGGGCAAGACTGCAGTGAATAGCCTTTGGGGGGAGGGCGTCGCAGTGCTTTTAGGGGACTACCTTTTCTCCCTTGCTGCCGACCTGGTCTGCAGCATTGGTAACTTCAGGGTGATGAACCTTTTCGCCAAGACCCTGACCGAGATATCCAGCGGTCAGTTGAGAGAGACTTTTAACGCTTATAGCTGGCGCCAGGATCGCGAGGGCTATTATGAGCAGATATATAGCAAGACCGCTTCTCTCTTCGCCGCCGCTACCGGTACCGGGTCGGTGCTGAGCCAGGCCCCGGAGGAAGCGGTGACGGCGCTCACAAGCTACGGGAAGAATCTTGGCATGGCATTCCAGGTCATCGATGATATCCTGGACGTCATTGGCGATGAGGGGGAGATGGGAAAGCCGGTGGGCAGCGATCTCATACAGGGTACCCTGACACTGCCGATAATCCTGCTTATGGAGAAAAACCCCGATGGCAACCACCTGAGGGAGCTATTTGAAAAAAGTGAGGATCCGCCGGATGTCGCTCGGATTATTGAGATAGTGCGCAACTCGCCCATTATTGATGAGTGCTACCGGATCGCCGGAGGCTTCCTATCCCAGGCCTGCCGCGCCCTGGAGACGCTGCCGCAGAACTCCTGCAGCCGGTCTCTCCGTGAGTTAACGGACTACGTTATTGAGCGCAGGAGTTAGAACTTGCCGAGGGCCTTGATCTGTTAACCTCTACCCCTTGGGTACAAGCTTCAGTGCCTCTTCTACCTCCATCACCGGCACATTGTCAAACTTACCAAGGTCATCCCAGGCCATGATAGCGGCCAGCATAAGTTTAGGGTCGTCAGGTCCCTCAGTCAGAGTGAAATTTCGTCCACCTGTGAGATCGGTCCATTCGCCAATCAATTTCAGCCCTTGGGGGAGTCCTGTACCTATCTCCAGTCGCCTTTTAACGACCTCATCCCTTTTCTCCGGTTCATAAGTGAAAATACTCATCCACAGCATTTTACCCCTCCTTTTCTTTATGCTATATTCCCCTCGAGGCCTTCGGAGCCCCTATAGTACCGGGGCTGCTCCCTCCTTAGCCGGTCCAGCCACGCCACTGATTTCACCTCACGCTCCAGAACGTACCTGATGTAGTGGCGCATAAGGCTCTCCAGCTCCCGGGATAGGTCCTGGTTAATACTCAACCGGCTGGCTTTAGAGTAGTCACTTTCTTGCAGGAAGCGCATCACCTTGAGGCCGTTGAGGGAGATGGGATGGGACAGGGGCTCCTTCTCCCGGCATGCGGGGCAGAGCACACCGCCGCCGCTTGAGCTAAAGAAGTTACCTCTCGGCTCTAAGGACGATTTACAGCCCAGACAATGGTGAAGCTCGGGCTTATAGCCCAAATGGGTGAGGAGGTTTACCTCGAAGTAGCGCAGGGTCAGCTCCCCATTATCGGTCTCAGAGAGCCGGTGTAGAGTATCGAGTAGCAGCTTATAGAGCCGGTAGTTCTCCACGTTTTCTGCGGTGAACTGCGCCACCAGCTCGGCGGCATACAGGGCCAGGCTGGTGCGCCACAGGTCGCTCCTTAAGGGGAGGAAGCTTGAGATTGTCTCCGATTGGGTGATAATGTCCAGGTTCTGCCCCCGCGCCAGCATCAGGGAGCATTGAGTGAGCAGCTCGAGGTGACCGCCCATCTTGCTCTTGGGTCGGCGCACCCCCTTGGCGATGGCGCTGAATTTGCCCAGGTTGGGGGTATAGAGGGTGAGGATCTTGTCCGCCTCCCCCAGGTTCATGTGCTTTAAGACAATGGCTTCAGTTTTGTAGACCTTTGGCGCGGTCATTTCTGACCTTATAACCTTTTCTGAACCGACTCACTGGTTAATTCTCGAATGGCATCGGATGCAATCCACTTAGCACTTCTCGAATCCAAATTTTCAATTTCTTTGGAAGTCTCGATGGCCTTTCTATTCAAATTAGCGTTCCGTTTCCCGATCTGCCTGAGCGCCCAATTGACCGCTTTCTTGACAAAGTTACGATTGTCGGATGCCTCTCTCCTTATAATGGTAAGGAATACCTCGAATTGCTTGTCATCCGCTTTCTTGTCGCAGACAGCCAGGCGCGCCATCAGTACAAACCCTGCTCTTTTAACGAACTCTTCATCGCTTTCGCTCCACTCATCCGCTTTGCGGTAGGCCAATCCGGTCTTCTCGAATAGGTTTATGCAGCATTGGTCGCAAACGTCCCACGAATCGAAGTCTTTTACCCAGCTTTCCAGCTGTTCTTCGGTAGCTATCTTCGGGTCATCTATCATGCTGGCCAGTATCCGCGCTTCGTGGATACCTGAAGCCCAGAGTTCCTGAGCGAGAGAATGGTTTTTTCCCGTTTCCCTGGCTATCTTTCTCAGGTTCGGGATAGATATGCCGTAGGTGTTCTCCGGGTTGATCCCATACCGTGCCATGCCCTCCACCGCTTTGGGGTCGGATAGGGCTTTAAGCCTAGCTAGGATATCGCTTGTCATTCGAGGGTAATCCAAACATCCAGTGCTTCCAGGACTAGATCAGTATTGGCAGTTACGCGGATTATTTATGAAGAATTTAGTGTTGCTGTTGGTGTCGGCGTAGGCGTAGGCGTTGGAGAAGGTGTAGGTGTAGGTGTAGGTGTAGGTGGTGTTACTATCTCCACAAGCGTGATCTCAAAATTCAGGTCCTCCCCGGCCAACCGGTGGTTGGTATCTACGGTTACGCCTGCCTCGGATACATTAAGCACGGTAACTTGAATAGTTTGTCCGGAAGAAGTGTCATACAGGGTTAATTGTTCGCCGACCTCTGGCACATAGTCCCCCATCTGGCTCCAATCCAGCGTTATTACCAGATCTTCATCATACGGGCCGTATGCCTCATCCACAGGGATGTGGACGGTTACCGATTCGTTGATGCTCAGCCCGATAACCGCCTGCTCAAAGCTAGCGAGCATTTCGCCCTTGCCTATTGTGAAGTTCAGGGCTATGCCGCCGTGCAATTCGGAAGAGTCAAATACCGTGCCATCATCCAGTGTGCCTACGTAGAGAACCTTAACGAAATCACCTTCTTTTGCCGTTCCTTCCTCCGAAGAACAACCTGACATAAACACTGCGCCAACCAGTAGAACCATTACCATGAGAACCGACGAAAATCTTCTTGTCATCTTTCCTCCCTCAATGTAGTAAGATTCCTAGCATCATGGGATATGGGCAAAATAGAGGATACCATTATCTCACAAACGGGGTCTCCCTGCATCATGCTTCTCAGGATTCTCACCTCACCTCTTAGGCCACAGGCTGCCAACCACCCTTCGTGTCGGGCGCCGCAGGCGCATTCGTATGTTTTAGTGCCCCCAGCCTTACGGACCTCTTCAAACCCGTAACATTTTGTAGTGACGCCAATAAAAGAGTCCTCGCCGGTCACCTTGATTTCCCCTTCCAGCATAGGGGGCGGAAAGTAAACCTCGCAGGCAATCTTTTGAATATTGATGAAGTCCTCGGCAGTTTTAATCTCGCTGCTCTGCGTTGCCTCCAGCAGCCGCTTAATTTCTGTCCTACCTATAGATCTCACTGCATCCTTGTTTAGTTTATTGGCTACGTCAAATCCACATTCCAAACCAACTTTCAAATACCACCTTGCGTCATGCGAAGCCCAGTTATAACACAGGAGCTGTGCTTTCACTTCCGGGGTCAATCTCTCTCTCAACTTATCCGGTTCTATACCCATATAATCTCCCACCAGGTTTTTCCTATTCTCATTGAAATCTGATATTCAGGCGGGCATCAAATAGCAATAGTTCGCCTTTTCGCCCTGGATCAATCATGGTATTATAGCATTTCTATATTTTGCAGAGTGCGAGGCGTTTGATGAATGGGGTGAGCCTTCTATCACTTCTACCCTGATTTGGGGAGTCCTATCCATCTCGGGGTCCTATTCATATACTCGCGATAGGCATCGCCATACTTCTCGAGACAGAAGCGTTCTTCAGGAACTGCAGTAATAAACGAAATAATTGTATATATAATGGAAAACAGTAGAAAAACCCACGAAGCTGAAGCTATACCCACCCCTATAAAGGTTAAAACTTCGAAGAAAGACATAGGATGTCTTGAATAGCGATATATTCCTTTGGCAAAGGGTTCACCAAGTGGGGTAGTAGCAATATTCACGATAGATATCATAAACATAGTCAACCCTACTACGTAAATGGGAAGACCTATGTAAGACCATATTGTCCCTAATTTCAACGGCAGGAAAACAGAGTATATGAGGAGGAGAAGAAGAATTGCCATCGAAGAATAGAAGGTTCTTTTTTCAGTCTTGTTATGCGGTACGCTCGCCATTTTTTGGGACATACCTCCTGTCCCCACCGCTTTATCAATTAGCATCATTAAAAGAGGATGTAAAGGAATATAAAGCATAAAAATCCAGGCATTCCATACCCCTATCTCGAAAACCGGTATAAACGACATGATTTCCGTCCTTTCCGTATTATGGCAGTATTGGCATTACATCCTTCCGCGTGTTTACGAAGTGCGACCGGGCTGCCTCACCCCTTGGTGGCACTTGCTGTCAGCCACCGTCTGGCCAAGGGACAGCCCGCGGCGTAGAATAGACAGCTTAAACACTATATACGGCTGGTTCTGCACATGAGCTTCGAGTTATTCTCCATCTCATATTTACGGATTTAGCATCTCGGCTTGCCAGCCACCGCCTTACAATAATCCTTGATTTCTTTCAGGGAGAAGGCCGGTCTTGACCATAATCCTTTTACTTTTTCCCTAGTACGCCCTTGATAAGGTCGAGGACTCTTTTACTGAAAATCCCGTGCTCGTAATGAACCTCGCAGGGAAACTCGCCGCATCTTGTGCAGTGATCCACCTTATTCTTTATGGCACACTCGAGCATGAAGCAGGGTTGCCCCATTACTGCTTTGAACTTCTCCGCCTTCTCCGGAGCTTTGGGGTCGGTCCCCGGCACGCAACTGTCAACTGCACAAAACCCTTTCTCTCGAATCCCGCAGACTTCACAGGCTAATCCGCATGCGCTTGGCATTTCGCACCTCCTTTTTAGTTATATTCTATGTGTATTTAAACCTTTCCGCGGTTCCCTCTCATATCTGTTGGCGTCTTCTATATCCTCGAACACTCCGTGCTCAACCGGTTTCCTATCACTCATGGAGCGTCCTCCTTTCTCCACCCCGGGGCGCTCCCTGCATTACAGCGTTCCGCGTGTTTTTAAGGTGCGAGCATTTGGGTAAGTGAAGCAGAGCTAGATATACTCTGTTAGGCGGTACGGCATATCATTTTATCATATTGCGATTTTTAAATGCGTATTACATACTGGACACCTAAACATTTTCATATCTTGTTGAATATGGATATTATAGGATGAAGAGCAATTTTTACATGTTACTCCTATCCCAGTAGGTCTGTCTTTTGATTTGTCAGAAATCACCAAACCTGCTAATGCTCCTAAAGCTGCGCCCCCAGTTTTATCTTTTTCTGCTAATAATGCACCTATTCCTCCTGCTACTAGAAGTGTTGGCAATACATGAGAATCATCATAAGATTTAATAATTTCGCATATGTAAGCAAACCAAGCATCACTAGTATTAAATATTACGTAATGTCTCAGATAGGGTATCACAACAGAAATATTGCCGAGCTGTTGGTACGGTTCGAATATCCAAATATCCTTATTTTTTGCCACGCCTGTCTCCCAAACTACCCAATCTCTGGTACATGGTATATCCTGTACATTCTGGCTTAAAACTACGAATACTGCTTTTGAATTCTGAATATCTTTTTCTATTTCGGATGAGGTTCTTTTACCTTTAAGAATTTTTTCAAACTCTTCGAAGACAGGTTTTACATTCGTAGTTCCAAAAACATTCGAAAAGAAATCCCTTAAATCTTTATCTCTTCTACTATGAGCTATAAATATCTGTGCCATATTTAGTTACTCCGTTTTTCTTCTTTGTCTTCTAATGGCCAAACAAGCGAACGTGAAGCCCTATTAAATCTCCTGGCGGTTCTCCAGGGCGCGGGTGAGGGTGACCTCGTCGGCATACTCCAAATCGGCGCCGAAGGGTAGCCCGCGGGCGAGGCGGGTGACCCTAATTCCCAGCGGGCTGATGAGCCGCTGCAGGTACATGGAGGTGGCCTCCCCCTCGAGGTTGGGGTTGGTGGCCAGGATGACCTCGGTCACCACGCCGTCCTGGAGCCGTGATAGAAGCTCCCTGATCTTGAGGTCATCGGGTCCGATGCCTTCCATAGGAGAGATGACCCCATGGAGTACATGGTAAAGCCCTTTATATTCCCTGGTGCGCTCCAGTGGGAGGATGTCCAGGGGTTCGGCCACGACGCATATCTTGGTGAGGTCCCGCCCGTCCCCGCGGCAGATGATACAGGGGTCGGCATCGGTGATGTTCTGGCAGGTGGAGCACAGGACGATCTTGTCCTTTACCGCGAGGATAGCCTCGGCGAGGGCGCGTGCCTCCTCGTGGGGCATGCGAATCAGGAAGTAGGTGAGCCGCTGGGCGGTCTTGGGGCCGATGCCCGGCAGCTTGTGGAACTCCTCGATGAGGCGGGCTACCGGCTGGGCGGTGGGCACAGAATGGGTATTCAAATCAGCCATCCCTTTTTCGCCCCATCGACATGCTGGGGTAGATAGGACATAGATCTGGATATGTGTTCATCCAGCCCAACTTTTTAGTGTGTTTTAGGTCAGGCCGGGGATATTAAGACCGCCGGTCAGGGCACCGAGGCGGCTTGCGGCAAGCTCCTTCGCTTTCTTAACCGCCTCGTTCATCGCGGTGAGCACCAGGTCCTCCAGCATCTCTGTATCATCCGCCGCCTCGGGCGAGATCTTCACCGACTGGACCAGTTGCTGCCCGGTCATCACCACCGTTACCGCGCCGCCGCCCGAGCTGGCTTCCACCGTTTCCTTTTCCAGCTCCTGCTGGATCTTCTCCAGTTTTTCCTGAAACTGGCGGGCCTGACGCATTATAATTTTATTCATTCCTCCTCCTCAACGATTTTAGCTCCCATCTGAAGCGCCGCCTCAACCAGGTGTCCCCGGCTTGTTGCCTTTCGCTCGGTGAGCATGCAGCGAATCTTGTAATTTTTCCCGAATACCTCGCTCACCTTCGCTTCCACCATATGGCGATACTTGGGGTCTTCGATCTTCTCCTTATGGAACTCGTAATAAAAACCCAGAACCAGGGTTTCCCCCTCCAGGGCCACTGGCTCGCAGGCGCTTCTTAAGAGGGCATCCAGGTTTCCCTTTGAGCCCATGCCCTTCGTGGCACTGACCACGTCCTTCCAGCGGTTGCGGAAGTATTCGATATCGCTTTTTTCGAACTTCTGGGGCGTTGCCGGCTTCTCCCCGGTCAGCTCCGGGGCGCCTGCGGGTTCCCCCTCCGTTTTCTCGGGATTTGCGGGGGTTGCCGGCTTCTCCCCGGTCGGCTCCGGGGTGCCTGCGGGTTCCCCCTCCGTTTTCTCGGGCTTTGTGGGGGTTGCCGGCCTCTCCCCGATTATTGCCCGTTTTTCGCTTGTTACTGGGGTCGCCGCTCCTCCCTGGGTCAGGGCGCACTCCACCATTGCCAGCTCCAGTGGAAGGGGCGAAAAGCCATCGAGCTCCAGTTCCACCTGGCGAAATAGCTTCGCCGCTTTGGAGAGCTGTGCCATGGGGGCTCTCTCCGCCAGGCTCCTCATCTCCAAGAGCTCCTCCGGGGGCAGGTCGATGGCTGCTCCAGCCCCTGCCTTTACAAGGAGCAGCCCTCTGAGATACTCCACCAGCTCCCGGTTGAATTGCCTGAGGTCGAGGCCGTCCTGGGTAACGCTGTTTATGGTTTGAAGCCCGGCGGTGATATCATTATCGACGATGTGTCCTGCCAGTTCCCTGGCTCGCACGTCCCCGCTGATACCCAGCATCGCCTGAACCTGATGGAGTTCGATCCGGGAACCATAATGGGCAACCGATTGCTCCAGAAGGTTTTCGGCGTCTCGCATCGAGCCGGTTGCGCTCCTGGCGATGAGCTTTAGCGATGAATCATCGATCTGGATGCCTTCCCCGGCGCAGACGACGGCGAGCCTGGAGACCATGGCATCCTGGGGGATACGCCTGAAATCGAAGCGCTGGCACCGGGAGAGGATGGTGAGCGGCACCTTGTGCGGCTCGGTGGTTGCCAGCACGAACAGGACATGGGGCGGCGGCTCCTCCAGTGTTTTGAGCAGGGCGTTGGCGGCGGGCTCGGTGAGCATATGGACCTCGTCGATGATATAGACCTTGTATCTTGCTATATTGGGGGTGTACCTGACCCGCTCCCTGAGCTCGCGGATCTCATCGATGCCGCGGTTTGAGGCGGCATCGATCTCCATTACATCCATGGCGCGCCCCTCAGTGATCGTCTGGCATATGGTGCAGGCGTTACAGGGCTCGCCTTTGCCGCCCTCGAGGCAGTTTGCCGCCTTGGCCAGGATGCGACCGGTGCTGGTCTTTCCCGTCCCGCGAGGGCCGCAGAAGAGATAGGCATGGGCCACCCGTCCCGCCTTGAGTGCGTTCAAGAGGGTCTGGGTCACGTGGTCCTGTCCCACTAGCTCGGCCAGGGTCTGGGGGCGCCACTTGCGATAATATACCTGCGCTCCCATCCTTTCGCCGTTTTCGACCTTACCTCGCTTTTTCGCCATTTGCAACCTTTATACTACGTCCGCATCGATCGCCTGTTTATGTCCTTACTCAATTATCGCCTTTACAGTCCACTGTATACCGGATATTTCTCGCCGCTCTCCCTGGTGTCGGAGATCAGGCTGTCCACTGCCTTGAGCATACGCTCCCTGTCCAGTGAAGGCTTGCCGTCTATCCCCCACATGTATCGGTTGGCGATATGGTCGCTTACCACAAAATCGGATGATACCTCTAGCTCCTCTATCAGCAGGCGCACCTCCCGGAGCAGGCCCTCAACGGTTTGCCGGCTGAACTCTTCCCGCTCGTACCTTTCGGCGAGGGGGGTGCCGGGAATAACGAACAGGGTGCGCAGGCGGATGAAGTGCGGATTTATAGCATTCAGTACGCGGGCGGTGCCGCGGGCATGCTGCTCCCACTTCTCCTGACCACCGAGGCCGGGCATAATGTACTCGGAGAGCTCAAATCCGGCCTGGAGAGCCTTCTGACCGCCCAGTATCATCTCATCGGGGGTTGCTCCCTTCTGGATTATACTTAGCAACTCCCCGTCGCCGGTCTCCAGCCCCACGTGGAGCCGGTTAAGCCCGGCCTCTCGCAGCATCTTGAGGTCCTCCATGCTTTTCTTGACCAGTGTTTTGGCGCGGGCGTAGCTGGTAACCCTTTCCAGGGTGGGGAAGGTCTGGTAGAGAAAGCTGACGATCTCGGCCAGCTCCTCCGATTTCATGATGATGCTGTTGGAGTCGGCGATGAAGGCGTGCCTTACCTCCCCATCATTTAGCCAGTATAACCCGTTGGCCCTGGCCACCATATCCACGCGGTCACCGTGTCCGTTCCTCCATGCCCGTTCCTTTATCTCATCGGTAACTATCTTCATGGTGCGGATGTCATTCTTGACATCATCCACTGGCCTCAGCTCCAGCTTGGCCCCCTTATACATGCTGCAAAATTCGCACCTGTTCCAGGAGCAGTTTCTGGTAGCCCTGACCAGGAGGCTGTGGGCTTCCGTGGGTGGCCTGTAGGGTGGCTGCTCATAATAGAGGTTCATCGCTGATTTCTCCCAGTACCCTTTTCTCCGCAGCCCTCATCCTGGCTTCAGCCGCTGCATCCTCATCCTGGTATCCCAGGAGATGGAGCACGCCATGGATCACCAGCAGCGCCAGTTCCTGCTCCAGGGAGTGTTTACGCTCTCTGGCCTGGATTGCCGCCCGAGGATAGGAGAGGAGCACCTCGCCAAGGTGAGTGGTGCCATCGGGAGGTGACACAAATGGGGTTTCCGCCTCGCCCTGGCGGTTTTCCATGAGGGCGAAGGAGAGCACATCGGTGGTCTCATCCTTCCCCCGGTAGCTTCGATTGAGCTGCCGTATGGTCTCATCGTCGGTGATAACCAGCCCCAACTCCACCGGAGAGTCCACCTCTTCCTGGATAAGGGTCTTTTCCACCACACGCCTGATCCACTCCTCAGCCACCTGTCCCTGGAAAGGCTCATCGATCTTTACATAAAGCTTGCATCCGGACATAGGGACACTACCGCTCCCTGTCGGAATCATAGCACAGCGGGGGCAATTCTTCAATATATTGCTCTTGACGTCAGCCTGACGGGGCGGTATTATCCTTCTGGGATGATGGGCTTCTTGGAGAAGCTGCTTGAGGCTGCCCGTACCAACGGGAGCCTGCTTTGCGTTGGGCTCGACCCCGATCCGGAGCTGATGCCAGCCGGGATGGGCGTACTGGAATTCAATCGCGCTATCGTTGATGCCACCTCAGACCTGGTATGCGCCTACAAGCCCAACCTCGCCTTCTACGAGGCACTGGGTACTGAAGGGCTCAGGGCGCTGGAGAAGACCGTTACCTATATACCTGATGCAATCCCGGTTATCGGGGATGCCAAGCGGGGCGATATCGGCAGCACCGCGCGGGCCTATGCCCGGGCGCTCTTTGAAACCCTCGGCTTCGATGCCGCCACGGTGAACCCCTATATGGGCTATGACTCCCTGGAGCCATTTATTGAGTACAGAGAAAAGGGGGTGTTCATCCTATGCCGCACCTCCAATGCAGGCTCGGTCGATTTCCAGGACCTGGTGCTTTCCGGCAAGTCGGCGGGGGTGGAAGGGGGCGAGAGACCACTGTTCGAGGTGGTGGCACTGCGGGCCAGGGAGTGGAACGCCCTGGGCAATGTGGGGCTGGTGGTGGGCTCTACCTACCCCCAGGAACTGAGGAGAGTGCGCCAGCTCTGCCCCCAGATGCCGCTGCTGATTCCGGGCATCGGTGCTCAGGGTGGCGACCCGGCCAGCGCAGTTCGCTATGGGGTGGATGCCCGGGGGGAAAAGGCTATAATCAGCTCCTCGCGTCAGATCATCTATGCTTACCTGGGGGAGGGTGGAAAGGGCGGAGATTTCGCTGCAGCCGCCCGTGGCGCCGCGCTCAAGCTGCGCGATGAGATTAACCGTTACCGGGGGCATACCTGAAGATGGAGATAAATGTTGGCGATGTGGTGCGCCTGAAGAAGAAGCACCCCTGCGGCAGCGACCAGTGGCAGGTGGTCAGGGTGGGTGCTGATATCGGGGTCAGGTGTCAGAAGTGCCACCGACGCGTGCTTCTGGCGCGGGGCGTTTTCGAGCGCCGGGTGAGGGCTGTGCTACCGGAAGGCGGGGGTGCGGCTCATCAAGATACACCGGGGGTTCGATATGTCTCGAATTAAAATAGACTTGCCGGAGCTGTTTGATTTCGATACTGAGGTACGGGTGAGTATAAACGACATCAACGCCGGTGGACATCTGGGGAACCACTCTTTAGTCGCAATATTGAATGAAGCTCACCTGAGGTTTTTAGAGGCCAAGGGTTTTCCCGAGCCGGTGATCGACGGCCTCGCTTTCATCAATTCCGATCTGGCCATCGTTTACCGGTCGCAGGCATTTCACCGCGATGTTCTGAGGATCGAGGTCGCCGTTGCCAATTTCCATAAGTATGGCTGCGATATAGTATACCGGGTTACCAACAATCAGACCGGGAAGCAGGTAGCTGTGGCCAAGACAGGGATGTTGTTTTTCGATTACCAGAGGAATAAGATCGCCGAGGTTCCCGCAAGATTCAAGTCGGTCTTTGAGTCCAGTTAGCACGTCTCATTTTTTGTAAAAAATGGTGAGAATGCACGTCAGCTTGCCGGTGGGATGAGTCGCAGGGCGGGTGGCAGGCAGCGTATTTGGGAGCTCTAGAGCGAATTAGATCTATGAATGTGCGAGAATTTGCGACACGGATGCCCCCCAGCAAGCTGGGGGGTAATTCAACTAAAGGAAGAGGGTTGATATGGAAGACACAGGGTACAGTGTGCTGGACGCTATCGGGAATACGCCTCTGGTCAGGATAAAGAATGTATATGCCAAGCTGGAGAGCGTCAATCCAAGCGGTAGCATTAAGGACCGCGTCGCGCTGGAGATAATCGAGGCGGCCGAGAGGTCGGGGGAGCTGAAGCGGGGCTACACCATCGTCGAGGCCTCAAGCGGCAACACCGGCATCTCGCTATCCATGGTGGCCATGGCAAAGGGTTATCGCATGGTGGTGGTCATGCCGGAGAATATGAGCGAGGAGCGCAAGCAGATGATGCTGGCATTTGGCGCCGAGCTGGTGCTCACCTCCAGGAGCGGCAGCCTGAGGGAGGCTATCGAGCGGGCGGAGGAGATCGCCACGAAGACGAGGCACTTCATAGCCCGGCAGTTCAGCAACCCGAACAATATAAAAGCGCAGGAGAAGACCGGTGAGGAGATACTGCAGCAGATCGGGCCGGTGGACGCCATCGTAGCCGGAGTCGGCACCGGCGGCACGCTCATGGGCTTATCCAACGTCATAAGGAGAGAAAACCCGGATGTCAAGGTCATTGCCGTGGAGCCTGAGGAGGCGTCCGTCATGTTCGGCGGTAGCGACGTCCGTATCGAGGAGCACCAGATTCAGGGCATAGGCGATGGCTTCATCCCCAAGATCGTCGACATGAGCAGGGTGGATAACGTCTACACCGTAGGCAGCAAGGAGGCGGTGGACATGGCCCGCAGTTTGTGCCACAAGCACGGGCTCATGGTGGGCATAAGCTCCGGCGCCAATATGCTGGTGGCGCTGAGGGTAGCGAAGAAATACGACAAGGTCGTTACCGTCCTGCCGGACAGGGGCGAGCGCTACCTGAGCATGGACCTGTTCAAGTATTAGGCTGAGTGGAACCTGATTGATAGTGAGGAGCAACCTGTATTACATGGTGGCACCAAGTAGCGCTGCGTCTCATTCTGTCATATAAATTTATCGACCTTGTATCCGGGCGTACCGCATAGTATCAGCGGGTGACATACAATTTGTCGGCAAAATGTCGGTAAAAGCACGCTAGCCTGTGGGGACTATATAGGGCTTGGGCATAAAGGTTATGAGAGAGGGGCCACCCGTTCCCAGGTAGCCCCTTTTAATACGCCTAGAGGGCTAATTACTACGTTACCCTTCCTCCTTTTCCAGTTGCTTCGTTACCCCCTTGGCAAGTTTGACATTGTGTGTATCAGTTCTTCCTCTGTGTAGCCAGCGCCGGCTCCCTCCACTTCTTCCGCCGGCTGTTTCCTACGCGCAGTTGGAATATTCAACTCTCTATGGCAGCCACATTGGATACATACCAAATACCAGCCGTATGAATCATTTTCGATAAAGACGTTACCTCCGCAGCGAATGCATCCTTTAAGTCTCCACGTTTGCATAGTATGCCTCCTTACCCTGAGCGATTTTTGAGAAGCAGGTCAACCTCACATAACTTATATTATCTTTATTTATATACATTATACTATATTAAAATTAAGCATAATTATATTATATTATAGTTTATACCATAATTATGACAGTTTGTCAATAGTATTTACCTATTTGAGGAAATATTGATGACATCCAATCCATCAATGAAGCGGGGAGCTGGAACAGGCCGTCAGGCTCAACGCTGTCGAGCCTGAGGAGGCGTCCGTCATGTTCGGCGGTAGCGACGTCCGTATAGAGGAGCACCGCATACAGGGCATAGGCGATGGCTTCATGCCCCAGGATCGTCGAGATGAGGAGGTTGAAAAGGGTCTAAACCATAGGCAGTAAGGAGGCAGTGGATATCGCCCGCAGTTTATGCCGCAAGCACGGGCTGATGGTGGAGATAGGTTACGGTGTCAACATGCTGGTTGAGCTAAGGGTAGCGAAGAAATAGGATAAGGTGGCAACAGTCTTGCCTGGGCTCTCTTCACCCCTGCCCCCACCTCTCGTGGAAGACTATCTCCCCTAGCTCCTTGCGGCCGGGGCCTTCGGGCTGCTCGGCGGGGTGGCCCAGGGGGATGAGCTCCACGACCCTTACCCCTTCGGGCACGCCAAGTATCTCCTCGGCCTTTTTGGCGTCGAACAGGCCGACGTGGACGGTAGCGAGTCCCAGCTCTACCGCGGCGAGCATGAGGCTCTGGGAGGCGGAGGCGACATCGAACATATACCAGTAGTCGCCCTTGTCGGTTACCACCTCGCCCCGCTTAAAGCCGGCCCTGCCGGTCTCGGCGCAGGCGACGAGCACCACGGGGACGGTCCGCACCGCATCCCTGGCGGGGTTGGTGGAGGACAGGGTGTCGGCAAGCCTGGATTTGGTGTCGGGGTCCTTGACCACTATCCACCTGACGCACTGTTTGTTGGCCCACGAAGGCGCCCAGCGGGCGGCATCCAGCACTATCTCGATATCACTGTCGCTTATTGGGTCTGTCGTATACTTGCGTACGCTGCGGCGGCTCTTTATTGCTTCCATAACTTCCATCGCTTCTATTCCTCCTTATTCTGAACCAGTTTTACCCGAAAAAAGTAACCGTACTGTAGTATATCCCTAATAGGAGAGTGAAGACAATGAGGTGTAATAATCCAGCACATTGGTGATGCGTCGCCGTTCGCCTGCTTTTACGCTGTCATTGCGAGGGAAATAGAGCTACATTCCATGTCGTTCCGAACCTGTTTCGGAATCTCGAGGTTAATAGGGGGATGCTGAAAGCAATGGGTAGGATGGCTAGATTACCCGATCTCCGAGCAAGGCCGACAGGTCGGTCCGTCTTACGGACTCCGATACTTCGTTCGGAGCCGACACTTTGGCCAGCATCGGAGTCCGATATTTCATTCGGACAAGTCGGGCAACAGGCTTGGCCAGCCTAACCGGCGGATCGAGGCCACGCGGAGGGTATTGGGTCTCAGTGGTGTTCTGTCATGAGACGTGGGACGCCCCTTTATGGCTCCTGCTTAGTAGAACCTGTAGTGTAGCACGCTGGACTGGTAAATAAAACGGGGGTGGGACACCTGTCCCACCCCCCGTACTCTTCTCGTCTACTATTTAATAGTCTACGTTGACCGCTTCCTCTGTGTTATAACTATGACTGACATAGCCAGGATGATAAACGCCGCAAGCCCCAGCCACGGCGCCAGTACCTGCAGCCGGTCCACCGGCTTGATGACACCGCCAACGGGCACTATTGGCTCGGTCTCGCAGACCTTGGCCACGAAGGCGTCGTAGCTGAACTTGTTGTATTCCAGGTCCGGCCCCACGGTCACGGGGAATTCTTCGGTGGTTTCGTCGGAATCGGTGTAACCGGCGACGTAGGCGCAGCCGGAGCCGTCCACGGCGATGCCATAGCCTAAGTCCTCCTGGGAGCCGCCGATGTAGCCGCAGTAGTCCAGCCCGGTGCCGCCGGCCTTGACCTTAGAGACGAAGGCGTCGCCGTAGCCGCCGCTGTAGCTAGTGTCTGGCCCCACGGCCACGGGGAAACCTTCGGTGGTCTCGTTGGACTCGGTCCAGCCGGTGACGTAGGCGCAGCCTGAGCCGTCCACGGCGATGCCGTAGCATTCGTCCTCCTGGGAGCCGCCGATGTAGCCGCAGTAACCCAGCCCGGCGCCGCCTGCATTGACCTTGGCCACGAAAGCGTCGCTGCCGCCGCCGTTGAAGCTAAGGTCCGGCCCCCCGGCCACAGGGAAGGTGGCCTCGTCAGAATAGGTTCGGCCGACGACGTAGGCGCAGCCCGAGACGTCCACGGCGATGCCGTAGCCATAGTCAGACTCGTTGCCGCCGATGTAGCCGCAGTAGACCAGCCCGGTGCCGTTGGCGCTGACCCTGGCCACAAAGGCGTCGTTGTTGCCGTTAAAGTCCAGGTCCGGCCCCCCTAATACTGGGAAGGTGCTCTGGTTGGAGCTGGTGTATCCGGTGACGTAGGCGCAGCCCGAGCCGTCCACGGCGATGCCACGGCTCTCGTCTTCATCTGCGCCGCCGATATACCCGCAGTGGTCCAGCATGGTGCCGTTGGCGCTGACCTTGGCCACGAAGGCGTCGTAGGTGCCGCCGCTGTAGCTCAGGTCCGGCCCCACTTTCACGGGGAAGGTAGTCTGGTTAGAGCTGGTGGAGCCGGTGACGTAGGCGCAGTCCGAGCCGTCCACGGCGATGCCACCGCCCCATTCAACGGCGGAGCCGCCGATGTAGCCGCAGTAGTCCAGCCCGGTGCCGTTGGCGCTTACCTTGGCCACGAAGACGTCGCTGCTGCCGTTATAGGTCAGGTCCGGCCCCACTTTCACGGGGAAGGTGGCCTCGTCGGAATAGGTTCGGCCGGTGACGTAGGCGCAGTCCGAGCCGTCCACGGCGATGCCACGGCCCCAGTCATCGGCGGAGCCGCCGATGTAGCCGCAGTAGTCCAGCCCGGTGCCGCTGGCATTGACCTTGGCCACGAAGGCATCCAAGTCGAGGTTGTGGCTCGTGTCTGGCCCCACGGTAACGGGGAAGGTGGCCTCGTCGGAATTGGTGTAGCCCGTGACATAGGCGCAGCCCGAGCCGTCCACGGCGATGCCGTTGCCCACGTCAACGCCTAAGCCGCCGATGTAGCCGCAGTAGACCAGCACCACGGGGTCGATTACCAAGAGCTCACCCGGGTCATAGCTCCCCACCTCGAAGCCGTAGCTGTGGGCCTCCTCGTCCAGCGCGTAGCTCGAATCCACCGGCAGTCGCTCCCCCCCGACATCCTGGTAGGCCACCGGCCGGTCATCGATAAAACCGCCCACCGGCGTGCTCACCTCCAATTGCCCACCCTCATTGAGGGTCAATGCGCTGGCGCCGTCGTAGGCCAGCCTTATCTGTCCCGGGTCGGCCCCCGGTTGCACCATAAAGGTGTATTTCAACAGGCTGGTGTCGCCGCTGTAGACCAGGTCAATCCCGGGCCACAGGTCGGGGTAGGCCACGCCGGCGTAGGCGGGCAGCCCCGTCTTCCATTCCTCCGGGGAGCCCTTGAAGTAGCTGATGACGGCCTCGGTCCGGTCCTTACCGACGGGCTGGACGTCGGGGTCCGCGCCCACAAACTCGAGCTTAATGGCATAGTGCTCCTGGGAGTCGGCCTCCTCACCGGGACCGCTCATCGCGAAGGTCACGCCCCGGGCGGTGAAGTAGAGGCTCATGTCTTGGCCCTGGACGTAGTAGGCCACGCGCTGGTCCAGCTGCCCCTGGTTCTCGATGAAATAGAGGGGGAGATTCAAAAGCGCTAATTCGACGCCGTCTTCCGCCACCGCATCGGCCTGTGCTGGCACTTCTGCGGCCTGGGCCAGCCCCGCTGACTCGGCGCCGTCCATTTCCGGCGCCAGCGCCGCGCCCAGCAGAAGTAAGAGTGCCACGCTAAAAGTGATTGCCTTTTTCATTGTCCCCCCCTAATGCTTTTTATTTTACTAGTGTGATGATACTCTTGGGGAGGCAGGCCGTCAACCCTGCGTACTCGTGCATTGAACTCGCTGTAAGTTACCGCTATGTGATTTTTTAAGAGACTGATGAAAAAGAGGTGCCCCGATTATGTAGGGGGCACTCTACCTTATCACCATTGCCGATACTAAGAAACGGGGGTGGGACACCTGTCCCACCCCCCATGTTCTTTTCGTCTACTCTTTAAGAGCCTACGTCGCTCGCTTCCTCTGCGTTATCACTATGACTGACATAGACAGGACGATAAACGCTGCCAGCCCCAGCCATGGCGCCAGTAGCTGCAGCCGGTCAACCGGCTCTACAAGTCCGCCAACGGGCATTATTGGCTCGGTCTCGCAGACCTTAGCTACGAAGGCGTCGAAGCCGCCGTTGTAGGTCAGGTCCGGCCCCACGGTATCGGGGAAGGTGGCCTCGTCGGAGCTGGTCCCGCCGGTGACGTAGGCGCAGCCCGAGCCGTCCACGGCGATGCCGTTGCCGTAGTCATCGCTGAAGCCGCCGATGTAGCCGCAGTAGTCCAGCCCTGTGCCGCCGGCATTGACCTTGGCCACGAAGGCGTCGCGGTCGTCGTTGTGGGTCAGGTCCGGCCCCACGGCTACGGGGAAGCCCTCGGTCACGTTGGAGCTGGTGTAGCCGGTGACGTAGGCGCAGCCGTCACCGTCCACGGCGATGCCGAAGCCGTAGTCCCAGTCGGAGCCGCCGATGTAGCCGCAGTAGTCAAAGTTGTTCTCAGGAGTTGGGTCATCAGGCTCCACCTTGACCTTGGCCACGAAGGCGTCGTAGAGGCCGTTGTGGCTAGTGTCCGGCCCCACGGCAACGGGGAAGCTGGCCTGGGTGGAGTTGGTGTATCCGGCAACATAGGCGTTGCCCGAGCCGTCCACGGCGATGCCTGAGCCCCTGTCGTATTCGGAGCCGCCGATGTAGCCGCAGTAGTCCAGCCCTGTGCCGCCGGTATTGACCTTGGCCACGAAGGCGTCGGTGCTGACGCCGTTGAAGGTCAGGTCCGGCCCCACGGCAACGGGGAAGCCCTCGGTTTCGTCGGAGAGGGTTTCGCCGGTAATATATGCGTAGCCGTCACCGTCCACGGCGATGCCACAGCCGTAGTCCCAGTCGGAGCCGCCGATGTAGCCGCAGTAGTCGTAGTTGTTCTCAGGAGTTGTGCTATTAGGATTCGCCTTGACCTTGGCCACGAAGGCGTCGAAGCCGCCGTTGTAGGTCAGGTCCGGCCCCACGGTATCGGGGAAGGTGGCCTGGGTGGAGTAGGTGTAGCCGGTGACGTAGGCGCAGCCCGAGCCGTCCACGGCGATGCCGAGGCCGTAGTCATCGTCGAAGCCGCCGATGTAGCCGCAGTAGTCCAGCACGGTGCCGTTGGCACTGACCTTGGCCACGAAGGCGTCGCGGGCGTCGTTGTGGGTCAGGTCCGGCCCCACGGCTACGGGGAAGCCCTCGGTCACGTTGGAGCTGGTGTAGCCGGTGACGTAGGCGCAGCCGTCACCGTCCACGGCGATGCCGTTGCCCCTATCAGAGTCGGAGCCGCCGATGTAGCCGCAGTAGTCCAGCCCGCTGCCGTCTGCCTTGACCTTGGCCACGAAGGCGTCAGTGCTGCCGTTGTAGGTCGTGTCCGGCCCCACGGCCACGGGGAAGGTGGTTTGGTCAGATTCGGTGAATCCGGTAACGTAGGCGCAGCCCGAGCCGTCCACGGCGATGCCGTGGCCTGCGTCAGAGTCGGAGCCGCCGATGTAGCCGCAGTAGACCAGCACCGCGGGGTCGATTACCAACAGCTCGCTTGGGTCATAGCTCCCCACATCAAAGCCGTAGCTGTGGGCCTCCTCGTCCAGCGCGTAGCTCGACTCCACCGGCACTCGCTTCCCGCCGACAACCTGGTAGGCCACCGGCCGGTCATCCTGGAAGCCGCCCACAGGAGTGCTCACCTCAAGCTGCCCGCCTTCATTGAGGGTCACCGCGCTCGCGCCGTCGTAGGCCAGCCTTATCTGGCCCGGGTCGGCCCCCGGCCGCACAAGGAAAGTGTACTTCAACCGGCTGGCGTCGCCAGTGTAGACCAGGTCAATCCCGGGCCACAGGTCAGGGTAGAGAACGCCGGCGTAGGTGGGAAGCCCCGTCTTCCATTCCTCCGGGGAGCCCGTGAAGTAGCTGAAAACGGCCTCGGTCCGGTCCTTTCCGACGGGCTGGACGTCGGGGTCTGCGCCCACAAACTCAAGCTTAATGGCATAGTGCTCTTGGGAGTCGTCCTCCTCCCCGGGACCGCTCATCGCGAAGGTGACACCCCGGGCGGTGAAGTAGAGGCCCATGTCTTGGCCCTGGACGTAGTAGGCCACGCGCTGGTCCAGCTGCCCCTGGTTCTCGATGAAATAGAGTGGGAGACTCAAAAGCGCTGCCCCGACGGCGTCTCCCGCCGCCGCATCGGCCTGTGCTGGCACTTCTGCGGCCTGGGCCAGCCCCGCTGACCCGGCGCCGTCCATTTCCGGCACCAGCGCCGCGCCCAGCACCAGGAAGAGTGCCACGGTAAAAGTGATTGCCTTTTTCATTGCCTCCCTCCTGCTTATTATTTTATTGGTGTTATGATACTCTTGGGTAGGCAGGCTGTCAAACCTGCGTACTCGTCCCCGCGGTTGATTTATCGCAAGGCGTCTCGCAACGATAGGTGAAGCGGGATCCACGATACCAGGTATCAACTATCTATCTGAACGAGATCATGCTGACGATACCTCGGCTTATAAGGCACCGATGCGGGGGCCGAGTCTTGCATAAACTGTGTAGGGTTTGTTGAAACCCGATAAGATAGGGTATGTTGACATATGCAAAGATATTGCGCTAGAATTATATAGGGTCAGAATTATGAGTGGAGGATGTCCATGATCGAGATGACCATCGATAGCATTCGAATGAGCCTGATGAACTATCAGCGTGTGGTGATCCTCAAGGAAAAGGACGGGGAGCGTTACCTTCCTATCTGGATAGGTCCAGCGGAGGCGGACTCCATAGCGATAAAATTGCAGGACGTTCAGGTGCCCCGACCGATGACCCATGATCTGTTGTGCTCCGCGATCCAGGCTCTAGGGGCTAGGGTCAACTCGATCGTTGTAAACGAGCTTCGTAACGATACCTTCTATGCCCGGATCTTCATCGTGGTTGATGGAAGGGATCTGGAGATCGATTCCCGTCCCAGCGATGCCATCGCCCTTGCGGTAAGGGTGGAGGTGCCGATTTATGCCGAAGAGTCAGTGCTGGAGAAAGCGGGGATACTTCTCCCCGCTGACGGTAAACAGGGCGATCTCAGCGATGATGAGCTAAATAAGCTTTCCCCCTTCAAGGACTTCGTAGATACACTGAACCTGGATGATCTGGGGAAATCGTAGCGTGTCTTTGGCGGTAGCAGCATGGATGAGAGACTTATCAAGCGCTTGATCACCAATATAAAGTGTAGCGTGTGCGGGGAGCGGTACGATGGGGAAAATGTGAAGTTTCTCGGACGCTACACTGACCTCTGGTTTCTTAGCGTCTATTGCCCCACTTGTCAGACTCAGGGTTTGGTGGCTGCGGTGCTCAATGAGGAGGAGACCCCGGAGCTGGTTACCGACCTCACTGAAGGGGAGTATGACAAGTTCAGCGAAATGGCTGCGGTGGAGGCCGATGATGTGCTGGACCTTCATAACTTCCTGAAAGAGTTCAACGGGGATTTTTCACGCCTTTTCTCGAACTAATAGGTATGAAGCAGGGTTGAATACGGTTAGACCCCCCGACGTATCGGGGGGTTTTTATTTCTGGGGGCAGGTTGTCCGGTGTCGTAGCCTGTGATATAATTTTTTGGGGGATGAGGATGAATCACTGGGAAGCGGCGCTCAGGCTTACCGGTGTTGGGTTTTATATTGGCGGTTGTATCGTCGGGGGGGTCTATCTCGGCTTATGGCTTGATGGGAAGTTTGATATTAGCCCTCTATTTACCCTGCTCGGGCTTGGCCTGGGCTTGTTTTTTGCTTTCTATGGAACATACCGCATGCTTCTCCCTGCTATGGGGAAGGGTAAGGAAGACTAGTGGCTGGTATCGGTTTGTGTTGGCGCCGAATGGGTAAATGGCGCCGGATAGGAATTATCGCCCTTATTTCCTTTGGTTTGATAGCAGTAGGAGCTGTCTTTTTCCCCATTTCTATGCCCCGTTTTGAACTCGCTGCGGAAGTGCTATGGTCTCCCTTTGGCATCCCGATCACCAATACCATGATTGGTGCCTGGCTTACCATTCTGGTAATGGGGGGTATAGCCTATGCCGCTACGCGCAAGATGAGGCTTGTGCCACATGGGTTGCAGAACGTCATGGAAGCTGCTGTAGAAATGCTCATGAATTTCGTGGAGAGCATAGCGGGAAAGGAGAATGGGCGTAAATTTTTCCCCGTGGTCGCTACCATCTTCATCTTTGTCATCGCTAATGCCTGGCTGGCGCTCTTCCCCGGTTTCATGAGCATAGGTTTGTGGCATGGCAATGGTGAAGAGCAGGTTCTGGTACCTTTCTTCAGGGGGGCGAATACCGATGTAAATTTCCCCCTTGCGCTGGCGCTCGTTTCCTTCATCTTTGTCGAGTATTGGGGCTTCAGGTCTCATGGCTTCATCCGCTACATGAGCAAGTTTGTCAATGTTCGCCAGTACTTTGGTGGCATGGGGCAGATGCTGCGGGGCCGGGTCCGCAGTGGCATGGGTATGCTATTTAGTGGAATTATCGATATATTCGTGGGCTTTATCGAGATGGTAAGTGAGATGGTGCGCATAATGAGTTTCACCTTCCGTCTCTTTGGCAATATGACCGCCGGGGAGATCCTTATTTTTTCGATGATGTTTCTTATTCCCTGGGTGGCGGCAATACCCTTCTATGGGCTGGAGCTTTTTATAGGTTTCGTTCAGGCTCTTATCTTCTGTGGTTTGACCCTGGTTTTCCTGGTTATGGCGGTTGCTCCTCACGAGGAGCACTGATATAAACAAAACTGAAAGGGGGATGAATTATGGACTCCGAAACCATGAGGTTGATCGCCGCAGCAGTTGCCATTGGCGCCGGTGCCCTGGGACCTGGCTTGGGGATCGGCATGTTAGGGTATGGCGCCATGCAGGCGTTGGGCAGAAATCCCGAGGCACGCGGTCCCATCCAGACTAATATGATCCTGGCTATCGCCTTCTGCGAGGCTATCGCAATCTATGCCCTCATTGTGGCCATTATGCTGATCTTCATCGCATGATTGCCGGACTTCAATCTAGAAGGACGAGTTGATATGGGCGCTATAGGCATTGACTGGCAGGTTTTGCTGGCTCAGCTCATAAATTTTGGGATCCTCTTTGGCCTCCTTTTTTTCCTGCTCTATAAGCCGATGCGCAGGACGTTCGATGCGCGCTCTAACAGAATCAAGGAGAGCATGGAGCAGGCTGAGCAGATCAAGGAACAGATGGCCAGGACCGAAGAGCAGGTTAGGGAGCAACTGGCGGCTGCCCGCAGGGAGGGGCAGGATATATTGGCTCAAGCGGCTCAGATGGGGGATCGCCTCAAGGAGGAGGCGAGGGGAGAGGCCAGGCAGGACGCGGAGGTTATCGTCGCCCGGGCGCGCACCGAGATCGAGCGAGAGCGTGATGAGGCTATCGATGAGGTCAAGCGCCAGTTTGTTGACCTGGCGATAACCGCTGCCGAGAAGGTGGTAAACGAGACCTTGGATCGGGAGAAGCATCGCCGCCTCATCGAGGAGGTGCTGGAGCAGGCACCGGGTGGTGAGCGGTGATGGTGGGGTTGCTAAAGAGGAAGGGGTAATAGTGGTGGTTATAGAAAAGGAGGGCTGATGGCGCGGGCTGCGGCAAGAAGGCATGCCCAGGCGGCGTTTCAGATCGCCCTGGAACGGGAAGAATTGGATTTATGGCGCGGGGACCTGGAGCGGCTCTCCGAAGCGTTGAAAGAGCCCCTTCTTTTTACCTTTTTGGAGAGCCCGCGGATTCACTTTGAAGAGAAAGCGAGGATCCTGCGCCAGGGCCTCGAGGGGCTAAACCCCCTGGTAATGAACCTGGCCCTGCTGCTGGTGTCCCGGGGGAGACTTCACTTGGTGTCGGATATGGTTCTTGAGTACGGGCGGCTGGTCGATGAACATCGGGGGATCGCTCATGCCGAGGTGACGACTGCCGTCCCGCTGGAGCCTGACGAAAAGGATAAGCTGGTTCATCGTCTCGGTGACCTGGTGGGTAGGGAGATCGTGCTCACCACCAGGGTCGCCCCTGCCATTATCGGGGGGCTTGTGGCCAGGGTGGGCGATAAGCTCATCGATGGCAGCACTAGGTCCAGGCTTCTCGCTCTCAGGGAGAGCCTGATGAAGTAGATCGGAAGGTTTTCGTTCTCCACAAGGGCTTGGTGGGATAGATCGGAAAGTTGATCCTTGAAATAGATCGAAGGAATAAATCGGAGGTTAAAAAATGGCTCGTGCCCATGACTTCGCCGCGATCATAAAACAACAGATAGAGCAGTTTGGCACCACGGTAGCCATGGTGGATGTGGGCACCGTGGTTGAGGTGGGCGATGGCATTGCCCGCATTCATGGGCTCTCCGGTGCCAGGTATAATGAGCTGCTCCAGTTCCCTAACAGTGTGATCGGTATCGCCCTCAACCTGGAGGAGGATAGCGTTGGCGCGGTGATCCTCGGCGAATGGGCTGATATCAAGGAGGGGGACGAGGTGCGCTCCACCGGCAGGATTGCCGAGGTGCCGGTGGGTGACGGCCTTATAGGTCGGGTAATCGATCCCCTGGGCCTGCCTCTGGATGGCAAGGGGTCGCTGAAGTATAAGAAAACCTCCCCGGTGGAGCGGGTGGCGCCCAATGTGGTGCTTCGCAAGTCGGTGGATACCCCGGTACATACCGGGATCAAGGCTATAGATAGCATAATCCCCCTGGGGCGGGGGCAGCGAGAGCTCATTATTGGCGACCGCGCCACCGGCAAGAGCGCTATCGCCCTCGATGCAATCATCAGCCAGAAAGGTGGCGACCTCATCTGTATATATGTTGCCATTGGACAGAAATCATCCAAGGTAGCGCAGGCGGTGGCAACACTGGAGAACCATGGAGCTATGGAGCATACCATCGTGGTATCGGCTCATGCTTCCGACCCGGCGGCGCTGCAGTATCTCGCCCCTTACGCCGGCTGCGCCATCGGCGAGGAGTTCATGGAGCAGGGGCGGGATGCCCTGATTATCTACGATGACCTCTCCAAGCATGCCTGGGCCTATCGTGAGCTATCCTTGCTGCTGCGTCGCCCACCGGGTCGCGAGGCTTACCCAGGCGACATCTTCTATCTCCATAGCCGCCTGCTGGAGCGCGCCGCTAAGATGGCGCCGCAGTATGGTGGCGGCTCGCTAACCGCCCTGCCCATTATAGAAACCCAGGCCGGTGATATATCGGCCTATATCCCCACCAATGTGATCTCCATCACCGACGGTCAGATATATCTGGAAACCGATCTATTCAATGCAGGGGTGCGGCCGGCGCTAAATGTCGGGCTCAGCGTCTCCAGGGTAGGGGGCGCTGCTCAGAGCCGTGCGATGAAGCGGGTGGCGGGAAAGTTGAGGCTGGGCCTCGCTCAGTACCGGGAGCTGGCGACATTCTCCCAGTTTGGCGCTGCCGAGCTGGACAAGGCAACCAGGATGCAACTGGAGCGGGGGCAGCGCATCACCGAGGTGTTGAAGCAGCCCCAGTATGTTCCCATGCCCCTCAAGAAAGAGGTAACCATCCTCTACGCCGTGATCAACGGCTACCTCGACGATGTCCCTGTGGAGAAGGTAAGGGGCTTTGAGGAAGGCTTCCACCGCTTCATGGAGACGAGCCATCCCGAGATTGGCCAGCGCATCGCTGAGGAGAAGGAGCTTAGCGATGAGACCGAGGAGTCGCTGAAGCAGGCGATCGCCGAGTTCAAGGAGAAGGTGCCGTACTAAATTTTTCAAACTATATAATAGCTTATCAATATCTTCCTTGAAAATAGCGATTCTTCTATAGCGCATTTATTCCACTAACGGGCAAAGGGGTAGCAAAAGGCCAAAGAATGCCAACCATTCGTGAGATTCGCCGCCGTATAAGGAGTGTCCAGAGCACAGCCAAGGTCACCAGGGCAATGGAGATGGTTGCTGCCTCGAAGATGAGGCGTGCTCAGGAGCGCACCATCGCCGCTCGCCCCTACGCCGATAAGATGCAGCAGGTTCTGGCCGACCTGGCGGCGCTGCGCCGCTCCGGCGAGGAGATTCACCCCCTCCTCCAAAAGCGGCCGGTGAAGCGGATTGCCCTTATCCATATCACCCCCGACCGCGGCCTTTGCGGCGGGCTGATTGCCAGTGTCAACCGCAGCGCGGCGGGCTTTATCCTGGAGCAGCAGGCTCCAGTGACCATCCTGGTTATCGGTCGAAAGGGGAGGGATTTTATGGTGCGCACCGGGCAGGAGTTGCGAGCCGATCTCACCCGCCTTGGCGACCGTCCTTCGATAATCGATATCCAGCCCATCGCCCGAATAGTCATCGATGATTACACCGATGGAGGCATCGATGAAGTGTACATATCGTACACCCAGTTTGTGAGCACCATGAGCCAGCGGTCGGTGCTGTGGCGGCTGCTCCCCATTGAGCCGGCGGATATCGAGCCGGGGCATAGTGTGGAGTATATCTATGAGCCTTCACCGGACCAGGTGCTGGACCAGCTTCTCCCCCGCTTCGTTGAGATGGGGCTCTACCATGTCATCCTCGAGTCAATTGCCAGCGAGCAGTCGGCGCGGATGGTAGCGATGCGTAGCGCAACCGACAACGCCAACGAGATCATAGATGATCTCACCCTGACCTATAATAAGGCGAGGCAGGAGATGATAACGAAGGAGCTTCTGGATATCACTGGAGGGGCGGCGGCGCTGGGGTAGAGCGAAAAGGGAGCGGCGGCGCTGGTTTAGAATAAGGCAGGAGGTTATCATGGCCAAAGGAATGGCCAAAGGAATGGCCAAAGGAAAGGTGGTCCAGGTTATTGGCACGGTGGTGGATATAGAGTTCCCCCCGGATGGGCTGCCGGCGCTGAATAACGCTATCGAGATCCCCCTCAAAGGGGAGAAGATCCTCCTTGAGACGCAGCAGCACGTGGGGAACAACTGGGTTCGCTGTCTCGCTATGTCCCCCACCGATGGCCTGGAGCGTGGCGCCGAGGCCATCGACACCGGGGCGCCGCTCAGTGTCCCGGTGGGGCCAGCCACACTGGGGAGGCTGTTTAATGTCCTCGGCGAGCCACTGGACGATCTGGGGCCGGTTGAGGCTGAGGAACACTGGCCTATACACCGCCCCCCGCCCTCCTTTCGGGATCAGGAGACCTCCACCCAGATGCTGGAGACCGGGCTTAAGGTAATCGACCTGATCACCCCCTTCACCAAAGGGGGCAAGGTGGGAGCATTCGGCGGTGCCGGGGTGGGTAAGACCGTTATAATCCAGGAGCTTATTCGCAATATTGCCACCGAGCACGGCGGCTTCTCCGTTTTCGCCGGGGTGGGGGAGCGCTCCCGCGAGGGAAACGACCTTTGGCATGAAATGAGAGCCTCCGGCGTTATAGATAAAACGGTGCTCGTTTTCGGGCAGATGAACGAGCCTCCCGGGGTGCGGCTGCGCGTGGGCTTTGCCGGGCTAACCATGGCAGAATACTTCCGCGATATAGAGGGGCAGGACGTGCTGCTTTTCATTGATAATATCTATCGCTATATCATGGCCGGCATGGAGGTTTCGGCGCTTCTGGGGCGGATGCCATCGGCAGTGGGCTATCAGCCCACACTGGCTACCGAGATGGGCGACCTGGAGGAGAGGATAACCTCTACCAAAAAAGGCTCTATTACCTCCTTCCAGGCGATCTATGTACCTGCCGATGACTACACTGACCCCGGCGTGTCTACGGTGTTCGGTCACCTCGATGCTGTGGTTGCCCTGGAGCGTGCCATCGCCGAGCAGGGACTCTACCCTGCCGTCGACCCGCTGGCCTCCACCTCTCGAATCCTCGATCCGCTAATTGTAGGCGAGGAGCATTACGGAGTGGCCCGCGGGGTGCAGCGGGTGCTACAGCGCTACCGGGACCTGCAGGACATAATCGCCATATTGGGCATTGAGGAGCTCTCCGAGGAGGACAAGCTCACCGTATCGCGTGCCCGCAAGATACAGCGTTTCCTATCACAGCCTATGTACGTCGCCGAGACCTTCACCGGTATGGAAGGTCGCTACGTTCCGGTTAAGGAGACGGTGCGCGGCTTCAAGGAGATACTTGATGGAAACCACGATGCTCTCCCCGAGCAGGCCTTCTTCATGGCGGGCACCATCGATGAGGTGGTGGAGAAGGCGAAGGAACTGGAGGCGGCATAGGGGTAGGGGGGTGAAGTTATGGCGAGGAAACGGAGAGGCCCAATAGCAAAGGCTATTGAGAGATTGTGGTATTCCTTCAAGGGGAGTCAGATAAGTGAAGCTGGATTTCGGCGGGAACTAGAGGTAATTTTGAAAGACGCGTGCTTTAAAAATGTAGGTCTTGTAATTCAGAGATTGTCTATAGAATCAAACGATCAGAGGATTTGGGGGCTGGCTGACCAAGTAGACCCGAAAATAAGGCAAGCTTATCAGCATTGGCGTGGTACCATGTTACATAGAGGGCGAGAAATTGGCTAAACTCAAGTTTGAGATCGTAACCGTAGAGCGCGTGATCTACTCCGATGAAGTGGATATCGTTATCGCACCCGGTGTCGAGGGGCATCTTGGCATCCTGCCCAGCCACGCTCCACTCTTAACTATGCTTCAGCCCGGCGAGCTGGTGGTGCGCAAGGATGGAGAGGAGACGGCGATGTTTGTGAGCGGTGGCTTCCTCGAGGTGATGGATAATCGGGTTAGCGTGCTTGCCGATGTCGCCGAGCGGGCTGAGGAGATCGATATTGCCCGCGCTGAGGAGGCAAAGCGACGCGCTGAGCGGAAGCTCGAGGAACGCCCGGCCGAAATGGACCTTGCAGCCGCTGAGGCCGCACTGTTACGTTCTCTGATGCGGCTAAGGGTAGCGGAGCGCAGGAGGAAAAAGAGGCCTGGTTCAGGTGGAGCCCAGGGATTTTAGGAAGTAGGTCATCCTTTGCAGGGCTAGCGTCGGGCCTACCTCGTGGATGCGAACGTCCTTGGGCGCACGGGCAGCGGCGGGGGCATAGTTTAGTATCACTTTAATGCCACACTCCACCAGTCGGTCAATGGCTTGTTGTACCTGTGAAGGGGGCACAGCAACAATGCCGATTTCGATATTCTTTCTTTTCAACGTGTCGGCAAGCTCGGAGAGATCCTGGATCACCAACCCGTTGACGTTTCTGCCAATTTGATGTGGATCTATGTCAAAGGCAGCCACAATGGTAAACTCGCGTAGCGCAAGCATGCCATAGTCAAGGATAGCTTTACCCAATCTTCCCACCCCAATGAGAGCTATGTGCCACTCCCGGTCAAGCCCCAGGATCTGTCGCAGCTCTTCGCGGAGCAGGCTCACGTTATAGCCTTTGCCCTGCTTGCCGAACTTGCCGAAATAGCTAAGATCCTTTCGAATTTGCGCCGGGGTCATGTGTAATCTTTCTCCCAGCTCCTTAGAGCTCACCACCTCAGCGTTCTCCTCTGCGAAGGGGGTAAGGATGCGAAGATATAACGGCAACCGATAGATCACCACCTCCGGGATTTGATACCGCATATTTTTACCCTTTTCGCCAGTTAGAAATGAGGCCGATGTCATACCTGAAGGCTGCGCTATTTAATTATGCAGTAGCCTTATATCACGGTGGAAGATGCCTTAAGCTCTCTTACCGACCCAAACTTGCTTTATTTGGGTGGAACTTTATCCTTCAGCAACCCCGGGATCGTCTCAATAACGATGCACCCCCGCTCCAGATCCACCGATTTAACCACATCCTCGGTGGCGGGGATGAGGAGTTCCTCATTCCGGGATGGTACCACATAAACATCGTTACTCCCGGTGGACAGGATGCGGGCGATTCGCCCCAGCAACTCCCCCTCGCTGGTCCTCACCTCGAGGCCCAGCAGTTGAAACTGATAATATTCACCCTGTGGCAGGGGGCGGAGCTGGGACTGGGGCACCTCCAAGAATAGGCCGCGGAGCCCCTCGGCATCCTCCACGTTATCGATAGTGGCCAGCTTGAGGATTACCCTCCCCCGGTACCATCTGCTCCTTTCAATGGTCACCGCCCGTCCCTTGACGTAAACCACATCCTGGGGTGAGAACCGATCGGGGAAATCTGTCATCACCTCCACCTTTATCTCACCCCGCACTCCCTGCGGCGCAATCACCCGGCCAACCGCAATGAATTGGGAATCCATTGTGCCATTGACCAGGACTACATTACCACGAGCTCTACCCGGGTGCCTTCCTTAGCCGCCATCACTCGTAGCAGGGTGCGCATTGCCTGCACCACCCGGCCCTGCTTACCGATAACCCGCCCCATGTCTTCCGAGTCGACCTGAAGTTTGAGGAGCACCCCTCCCTCGCTTTGCTCCTCGGTTATCACCACCGCATCCGGCTTGTTCACGATTGCCTTGACGATAAATTCGACTAGCTCTTTCATTTTTCTCCTTTACTTATTTTTTCGATCCCTTCTTGGGGAAGGGTCGTGTGCTAACCTTCTCCTTTAACCGTAGACTCCTCATCAGCAGGCTTCTCCACCGCAGTTTCCTGCTCCGCTTCAGGCTCCACTGAAGGTTTCTCCTCGGCAGGCTCCTGCTCCGCGGGCTCCTCCACCGCTTCAGGCTCCTCTGAAGGTTTCTCCTTTGCAGGTTTCTTCACCGCGGGCTCCTCCACCGCTTCAGGCTCCTCTGAAGGTTTCTCCTTTGCAGGTTTCTTCTTGGGCGTCTTCGCCGGCTTCTCTTCGAGCTGCTTGGCAAGCTTCTCGGTGTGTTTCTTGGTGGGCTTTTCTAGGATGCCCAGCTTGGCTAGCAAGATCGCTACCCTTTCTGTAGGCCGCGCTCCCTGGCGAAGCCACTTTAGCGCCTTCTCTTCGTCGATTGCGATGGTAGCGGGGTCGGTGAGCGGATTGTAGTGACCGATGTTTTCAATAAATGCGCCATCGCGCGGGGCCCGGCTATCGGCGACCACCACCCGATAGCTGGGTCTCTTTTTCTTACCCACACGACTCAATCGTATCTTTAACATTGCTTATCTCTTAATGTTGCTATTATGGGTCATAAAGTGCTATATGTCAATGGGTTGGTGTGCGGTGGTATGGTTCAGATAGATGGGTGGCACATGATAGCTGATATGGTCTCGAAGCTATAAGAAGTCGAGTAACGCTTTGTTCCTATAGCATTCTCAGCAGAGGTGCTCTTGTTATTGCCACGGAAATAAAGCGACGCTCTTTACCAGTCTGACCCTATTTAGCCTGAAGCATTGGCCGACGTGTGCCAAAATGTCGACCGACCTGTTGGCCTCGGCCTCATCCTCGGGAGAAGAATCTTATTAGAGATTATTGGGTCACTTCCTCAATTAGAATAACATAGAGCGGAGGAGCTAGGATAATGGATAGGTTGTCCATAGTATTATCTATCGTAATGGGAACATGGGTTAGGTTGCCAGTGGGTATTACAGGGGATATAATTGACTGATGTGAAAGGGCGCAATCTTCATAGCTGGCAGGTAAGCGTTACGGAGGCTAAGGAAATTCAGCGAGCTCTTGCCGCTCAGGTGGTGAGAAGTAACGAGCTCGAGGTCCCTCATCTCGTTGCTGGTGTGGATATCTCTGGCGAGGACAGCAGGGGGCTGGCACGAGGGGTGGTGGTGGTGCTACGTTTTCCCGAGCTTGCGATTGTGGAGCAGGGTGTGGCGACGCTGCGGCTGAGCTTTCCCTATGTGCCAGGGCTGCTGTCCTTTAGAGAGGTGCCCTTGATCCTGGCCGCCTGTGAAGGGCTTAGCGTGACCCCGGACCTATTCATAGCCGATGCTCAGGGCATCGCGCACCCCAGGAGATTGGGGCTGGCTTCACACCTGGGGCTTCTGCTGGATGTGCCCACCATAGGATGTGCCAAGTCTATCCTGTGTGGCCAGCACGGTGATCTGGGACGGGAGCCCGGCGATTATGCCCCGCTCCTCGAGGGCGATGAGGTTATCGGGGCGGCGCTGCGTACAAAGAGGGGGGTAAATCCGGTGTATGTTTCCATCGGGCACAGGGTTGACCTTGAGGCCGCCATCCAATGGGTGACGGCGTGCCTGAGAGGCTATCGCCTCCCCGAGCCTACCAGGCTGGCTCACCTCGCCGCTTCAGGAAAACAGCACCCTGTGTCAAGGGCTGGGCAAGGGCAACAGTGAAGGTTGCCGATATAGAAGGGCCACGAATTGAATGGATGATGCAAGTATATGGCTGATACTTGGGCCCATTTTGGCAGCATTGTTTGGTGCTGTAGTAGGTGGCTTTATTCGTGAGTGGTGGGTTGAAAGGTTTTACAGGCCCAAGCTTTATATATTGGGTGAGAGCATTATCCAAAATATTCATTATAGAATAATGGTGAAGAACAGTGGCAAGAGAGCTGAGGAGAAATTGTGTTTATATGATCGCCTGGGGATATCGTCAGGGAGAGCCTGGGATCATTATAGGGTGAAGCTAGGGGTGATGGGATACTCCGGAGAAATAGTTATAATTGCAGCGAATGCAGACCCGGCTTGGGCATCATTTAAGCTCGTTCCCCAAAATGGCGATATAAAGCTGGTAATAACTGAGCGGAATCCAAATTGGGAGGAACCCATATAGAAACCGTCAGGAGGTCTAAATAGTGCAAGAACAAAAGAAAAGGCTTGAGGAGCTAGCGGAGAACGTCTCCCAAGTCATGGTGCGTCTTTGACCTCGCTCACAAGGAGCGTGAGATCGCTGAAATAGAGACGGAATCAGCCCGCCCCGATTTCTGGCAGGATCAGGAGACGGCGCGGGGTGTTATGCGTCATCTAGGGGAGCTGAGGGGGGAGGTGGATAAGTGGCGCATCATAGAAGGCAGGGCCGGTGAGCTTTTAGAGCTGGCAGAACTGGCGATCGCCGAGGAGGAGCCCGTGCTGGGGGAGGAGATCGCTGCCGAGGCGGAGAGGTTAGCCGCTCAGTTTGAAAGGATGGAGTTTGAGCTGCTCCTGGGCGGTGAGTACGAAAAGAGGAACGCCTTCCTCGCGGTTCACGCCGGTGCCGGGGGCACCGAGGCTCAGGACTGGGCGGAGATGCTTCTCAGGATGTATCTCAGGTGGGCGGAGCGCCGTGGCTATCAGGCGAGGGTAGTCGAGGTCTCCCCCGGTGATGAGGCGGGCATTAAGAGCGTCCTCATCCAGGTCACCGGAGATTATGCCTACGGCTACCTCAAGGCAGAGCGCGGGGTGCATCGCCTGGTTCGCCTCTCCCCCTTTGATGCCGACCATGCTCGGCATACCTCCTTCGCCCTGGTGGAGGTTTCTCCTGAGGCGAAGCGGGAGTTGGATGTTAGTATAAACCCGGATGATGTGAAGGTCGACTTCTATAGGGCCAGTGGACCTGGAGGGCAGCATGTACAGAAGACCAGCAGTGCGGTTCGGGTGACCCATCTCCCCACCGGTCTGGTGGCTGTCTGCCAGAATGAGCGCTCACAGTACCAGAACAAGGAGCTGGCGCTGAAGGTTCTCCTCGCTCGCCTCCTTGAGCTTGAGCTGGCAAAGCGTGCCGAGGAGCAGGCCAGGTTAAAGGGAGAGCATGTCGCCGCCGGTTGGGGAAACCAGATCAGGAGCTATGTACTACACCCCTATAAGATGGTAAAGGATCACCGTACAGGATACGAAACCAGTGACCCCTCCGCCGTGCTGGATGGGGCGCTGGATGGCTTTATCGATGCCTACCTCAAATTCGCCATGGGGAAGGGGTCATGAAGCGCATTTGTCGGTTGCTCCTGCTGTTTTTTACTCTCCATGCCCTGATCTTCCTCCCCGTTCCCTTTATCCTCACCCCGGCAACTACCCTGGCTCAGGGTGAGGTCACTGTAATATCCAGCGATGCCCTGGCGCAATTTCCCACCGCCATCACCTTTAGCCTGGAGGCAGAGGCAGCTACTGAGATAGCCGACATCGACCTTGAATATCGGCTGGGCAGGCGGAGCCTCACCCCGGTTAGCTGTAGGGTGGACGTCGATTTCACTCCTGGTCAACAGGTGGAGGCAAGCTGGACATGGGATATGCTGGATACAGGGGGATTGCCGCCGGGGACGGAGGTAGATTACTGGTGGCTTATTGAGGATGCTGCCGGGCACCAAATTGAAACCTCACCGACTAAAGTTGAATTTGATGACCTGAGCCATAATTGGCAGAGCCTGGAAAGCGATCAGTTGACCACCTTATGGTATAAGGGTGACCTGGCCTTTGCCCAGGAGCTTCTGGGTGCTGCCGATGCGGCGTTGGAGCGGCTATCCGGTGAAGTCGGGGTTGCACTGGAGCAGCCAGTCAAGATCTATATTTATGCAAGCTCTCAGGATTTGCAGGGTGCATTGGTCTACCCTCAAGAATGGACCGGTGGAGTCGCCTTTCCCGATTATGGCACCATAATCATCGGTATATCTCCCGGTGACCTTGCTTGGGGCAAAAGGGCCATTGCCCATGAGATGGGGCACATGGTGGTGCATCCGCGTGTATTCGGTGCCTACGGTGATCTACCCACCTGGCTTGACGAAGGGCTGGCGATGGATGCTGAGGGGGAGCTCAGGTCGGATCTTAAGGTACTGCTTTATGAGGCCATCACTCACGACACCCTTTTCTCAGTGCGCACTCTTGCCAGTTCCTTTCCTGCCGACCCTGATGAGGCCAGGCTCTCCTATGCCGAAAGCTATAGCCTGGTGCAGTTTCTAATCGATAGTTATGGTAGCGATAGGATACTAGCGCTACTGGATGTCTTCAAGGAGGGGAGCACCTATGATGAGGCCCTGCTCGAGATCTACAGCTTTGACATGGATGGTCTCAATGCCCTTTGGCGTGAGAGCCTTGGTCTGGGGCCTCAGCCTTTGCCAATCCCTGCGGAGACAGTATCGGACATCACTTTGCCCTACATCGCGCTCATCGTTGTGGTGGCAATCTTAGGGATACTGACTGCCTATTTGGCGCTCTCCTACCGCCGCCGTTTGCGATAGCATCTTTAGCAGGCCCTCAACCAGGCGGTCCCTTCCTGGCTTTATACCATACATAGACAAGGCGATGCACTGCTGTCATATTGGTAAGAACAGCGAGACCCCAGAGGACCACCAGTAGAAGGGGTTCGAATGTGCTCAACATGAGTCCGATGGCCAGGGTTAGAACCCTGACCGTTCTCCTCATTATCCCCACCTCGCAATCCAGCCCTAATCCCTCTGCCCTGGCCCTCACATAGCTAATACACAGGGAGCCTACAATGGTAGCAAAGATGAGGATGATCTCTATGGAGGCATCTTGTTGCCAGACATAATACCATAAAAGCCCAAAAAGAAGCACCGACTCGGATAAGCGGTCCAGGGTGGAATCGAGGAGAGCGCCGAACTTGGTTACTCTATTGGTGTCCCTGGCCACCGCCCCATCGAGGAGGTCGAAGATCCCAGCCAACACGATTAAAAAGCCGGCGATAAGGAAGTGGCCCTGGGAGATTATCCAGGCGACGCCGACATTGATCGAGAAGCCAAAGATGGTGAGCAAGTTGGGCGGCACCCCCGTCTTGGCCACCACCCGGCCCACCGGCTCGGCAAGGCGGTGAGCTCCATCGCTAATTCTTTCAGCAGGTCGCCACATCTTTTATCCCAAATATGCCAACCCCCTGACAAAGTGTGCCAGGAGGCGTGGATAGTATTGCCCTTTTGAGGTTATGAGGCGTTAAGCAAGCTGGTATAGTACTCATTAATCCTTCTGGCGACGTTGGGCCAACTGCATTCCTCTGCCTTTAGCCTTCCCCTTGCCCCCATCTCGCGGCGCAGGGTTTCGTCGCCAAGCAGTTTAATCAGGGCGCTGGCGATGGCCTGCTCATCTCTGGGGGGCACCATTAGCCCCTCAACACCGTGGCTCAATACGCTGGCGTATCCCTCAATAGCTGAAGCGACGATGGGCTTTGAGGCAGCCATGGCCTCCAGCAGAATGATGCCAAAGCTCTCCTCTCCGGTAGCCGGGGTGCAGAAAATGTCTGCCGTTTGATAATATGTGTGGAGGTCTTCATTGGGCACATATCCGGTGAAAACCACGTCCTTAAGATTCGCCTTTCTTACCAGCTTTTCATATTTCTGGTGCTTCCCCGGTCCTACCACAATGAGCCGGGTGTTGGGTAATTCCTGCTTTACCCTTTTGTATGCCCCCAGGAGATACCTCAGACCTTTGCGCTTTTCCAGGCGACCAACGAAGAGTATGTTCAATTTCCCGTCGGCGTACCTGGATATAGGGGGCACGGCAGCGGAGAAGTGCGCTACATCGATGCCGTTGGGGATTATGGTGTAATCGCCGGGGAAATGTTTGCCGATGAAATCCATTGCCGGTTTTGAAACGGCGATCTTGCCATGGAGCTTTTTGAACCACTTTGTGACAAACGGGCTCATGATTCGGTATCCCGTGGTGCCGCTGTGGCAGGCGTGAAAGGTGCCAACATTAATGGTGTTTGACACGCGAAGCGTGCAGATACTCAGGCTGGAGCCCAGTGGTTCGTGGAGATGGATGATGTCAAATTTTTCCCGCTCCAGGATGTCCCTCACCGGGGAGGATAGCATCGGGGATAGGGGAGCCCTGGCTATAGAGCCCCCTGAGGGTATGGGGAAAGGCCTGCCCAGGGGGATAATATCGCGATTATCAAGGGAGGTATTGCTACCAGAATAAGGGGTTATTATCCTTACATCGTGACCCATCCCGGTAAACTGCTCATAGAGGTTGGCGATATGGATAACCACCCCACCGGGGTAGGCGTAATCGTAGGGGGAAACCAGAGCGATCTTCATGAAGAAAGCCACCTGGTGAAGGTCTTCAGCATGCCACGAACGAAGTATCCCCTGCTCCTGTGCTGCTGCCTGAAAATTTGAATAAGTCCGATGTCGCTAAGCCTCACCTTGGTGCCATTCCGGGACAGGGTAGTCCTCTCCAGGAGGCCTCTTCTCAGTTCCTCGGCACTTCGGCCGGGAAACAGGGTGAGACCACTACCTACGGTGGCCAGGAAGTGGGAGTCACTGCCCCCCGTTTCCGCCAGATCGTGTTCTAGACTAAACATTTTTACCCTCCGATTGATGCGCCCCGGGACCGTGGCGTTAAACGTTTCGATGCCATCAAGATAGATATCCGGTTCACTACTGCTAACGATTTTATTCAGGTTTCGCTGGCTGATGCTGTCTGTCAGCCAGTTCATGGGGTGAGGCACGATACAGAGGCCACCCTGGGCGTGGACCGCCTTGATGGTTGATGCCAGGGGCTGGTGGGTGGGGGCCGGGCTCTCGATAAAGAGGGTCAGCAGGTGCCCCTCAAGGGTGTTCACCTCCATGCCGAGCACTACTTCGAAGGGGTAGTCGCGCTTTGCGGAGAGCTCCCTCGCCTGGTAGCTACCCGAGATTTCGTTGTGATCGGTGATGGCAATGACATCGAGATTGCCCTTGCGTGCCACGGCTTCGAGTATATCAGGGACATTCGCCATGCCATCGCTCACGCTGCTGTGGATATGGATATCCGCCGCTCCGTATCCACTTTGCTCACTTAGCGCTTCCGATGGGTGCATTCCCTGTAATAACCCCTTAGACAGCCCCACCTAGTACTTCATTGCGGAAATCCGCGTCATTTCTTTACTACTATTGGGGGCTGCCAGGCTTTGTAAATCACATTCTCGAACAAGGTGATTATACGTTTACTATTTACAACTGAATACCAGCCACGTACCGTCAGGTATCGAGAGTGCGTTGGCGGTGGCGACTCACTCGCTATCTCCGGCGATGAATTCCTCTGCCATTCTTCTGGCTTCATCGTCTGTATATTGAACCGGGGGCGATTTCATGAAATATGCCGATGGCCCGATAAGCGCCCCGCTGATACCGCGGTCCATGGCCAGCTTGCAGCAGCGGATGGCGTCTACCACTACCCCTGCTGAGTTGGGACTGTCCCATACCTCAAGCTTAACCTCGATATTGAGGGGAACGTCGCCGAAGGTGCGTCCCTCCATGCGGATGTGGCAGAATTTGCGGTCTCCGAGCCAGGGGACATAGTCGCTGGGCCCTACGTGTATATTATCCGGATGGATTTTGGAGTCCAATTGCGAGGTTACCGCCTCGGTTTTGGAGATACGCTTTGACTCCAGTCGCTCCCGCTCCAGCATATTTAGAAAATCGGTATTGCCGCCGAAGTTTAGCTGATAGGTTCGCTCCAGTTTGACACCGCGTTCCCGAAATAGGTTGGTGAGCACGCGGTGGGTGATGGTAGCCCCCACCTGACTCTTTATGTCGTCGCCGACTATCGGCAACCCTCGTTCGCTGAACCTGTTCTGCCAGTATTTTTCCCTCGCAATGAACACCGGAATGCAGTTGACAAAGCCGCAGCCTGCGGTGAGCACCTGCTCGATATACCACTTGGTGGCCTCTTCGCTTCCTACAGGTAGGTAGTTGACTACCACATCGGTACGGGTTTCCTTGAGGATATCAACGATATTTTCGGTGGAGCCTGGGGCTTTAGCAATTACCTGGGAGAGGTATTTGCCCAGCCCATCATGGGTCATCCCCCGGCATACTTTCACCCCGGTGCGGGGCACCTGGCAGAATTTGAAGGTATTATTTAACGGGGCATAGATCGCATTGGCTAGATCCTTGCCCACCTTTTGCTTGGAGATATCGAAGGCGGCCACGAAGTTGATGTCACTGATATGGTAGCCCCCGAGGTTAACATGCATCAGACCGGCGACCCGCTCATTCTCTACCGCATCTCGGTAGTAGTAAACGCCTTGCACTAGCGACGAGGCGCAGTTCCCTATGCCAATTATTGCCACATTTATCTTGCCCAAATCTATCTCCTAGCCTATAATAGTATTCTGGAGGTGTATTTGGTGTACGATTTTCACACCCATACCTCTCTCAGTGATGGTGCCCTATCACCGATGGAACTGATCCACCGAGCCCTGGACCAGGACTACCAGGCCATCGCGCTCACCGACCATGCAGGTCTTGGCTATCTGGAGCGGGTCATCGCGGAGACCGCCGGGGATTGCGCCCTGGCGCGAGCGCACTGGCCGATTCTGGCGATCCCAGGCGTTGAGCTTACCCACCTCCCCCCCCAGGCAATCGGCGAGATCGCCATGCGGGCCAAAGAGCTGGGAGCCTGGCTGGTGGTGATCCACGGCGAATCCATCATTGAACCGGTACAGAAAGGCACTAACAAAGCAGCGCTTCAGTGTCCTTATGTTGATATTCTGGCACACCCCGGCCTCATCACTCATGAGGAGGCTGAAATGGCCGCCAACGCTGACATCTTCCTCGAAATTAGCGCCCGAAAGGGGCACTCGCTCGCCAATGGTCACGTGGCTCAAATGGCACGGCTTACCGGGGCCAAACTCCTTATCAACTCGGATGCTCACGAGGAAGCAGACCTGCTAACCCCTCCTTTAGCCCGCCAAATTGCCCGGGCGGCTGGCCTGGATGAAATAGAGATCGATGAAATACTCATCACCAATGCTCAAGCATTATTGAAAAGGCTGCCAGAGCAAGGCCGGACCTAACACGACACTTATTGCATCCGATAACAACCCGGTGGTGAAGCACCGATCAAGATTTGCCGATGCGGAAGACCTTTGTTCCGCATTTGGGACATACACCCCGTGTCGCCGGTCTGCCATTCTTCAGGGTAACCTTTTGTGAATCCTTAATCTCAACCTTGGTTCTGCATTTAAAGCAATATGCCTGCATCCGTTTCACCCCCTTTCAATCATGTAGCACTATAACCGCTATCTAGCTATGTGTCAAGTCTCATTAAAGCTAATTCTACTATCGCTCACTGGGGAATACCTTTTCCGGTTGCCATACTCTCTCCTGCGGCAGGAAGCGTAGCACGGCGAGGAAGCGGCCGTCAAGGGAGTAGGCGCGGCAATGGCCTTTATCGTCACTAATGTTCAGAGCCAGAGGGCGACCGTTGCTGATGGCACGCTCCTTTTCCTCGCCCACGATGGCGGCTATCCAATGCTCCAGCACCATATCCATGGGGTAAAGGAAGTCCTGCCAGTAGTTATGGCGGAAGGCATCCTCAAGTTGGGGAAGGGTTAGACTATCGGTGATGTTGATTGGTCCGCACCTAAGGCGGACCAATCTCGTGATGTAGGCGCCACAGCCGAGTGCCTGGCCAAGGTCGTGGGCCATGGAGCGAATATAGGTACCCTTGCCACACTCCACCTCGATAGTAAAAAAGGGAGGATGCCACTGGAGGAGTTCCAGGCGAAAGACCTCAACCTTTCTCTCCTCCCTTTCCACTGTGATGCCGGCGCGGGCGAGCTTATAGAGGCGTTTCCCCTGGTGCTTCAGGGCACTATACATGGGGGGTTTCTGAAGGATGGTGCCACTGAGGGAGGGAAACAACCCCTCTACCTGTTCTCTGGTAATATGGGAGGGGTCAACCCTTTTGGTCACCTTACCCTCTGCATCGTAGGTATCGGTGGCTACTCCTAGCTCAATCTCAGCCTGATACGTTTTTCTAGCTGCTACGATAAATGGGCTCACCCTTGCTGCTTGTCCCAGGCAGATGGGTAATACACCGGTGGCTTCTGGGTCCAGGGTGCCAGCGTGCCCAATGTGTTGCTGCCTGCTCCACCGCCTCACCAGAGTGACAATATCTAAGGAGGTTTTCCTGGCGGGCTTATTGATGTTGAGGATCCCGTTAACGCTCAATATCGGTTTCTTCTCTGCCTTTGACCTCTTTTATTAGGTGGAGGACCTGAGCACCCCGCTCGATGGAATCATCCTGATAAAAGATCAGCCGCGGCGTGCGGTGCAATGAGAGCCGCCCCCTGAGCTCCCGGTAGAGGAAGCTGGATGCGGAGGCCAAACCAGCCATCGCCTTCTGCTTCTCCTCATCGCTGCCCATGATGCTGATAAAGACTTTGGCATATCTCAGGTCCGGGGAGGTATCTACCTGTGTAACCGTGAGAAAGCAGCCCAGTCTAGGGTCCTTAATCTGGCGGCGAAGCAGTTCGCTTATCTCCTCTTGGATCAGGTCGTTAAGCCGCTGGGTTCGCCTGCTCATCCCTATTCCTTTTCCATTTTATAGAGTTCCACTATGTCACCCGCCTCGAAGTCGCTGTAGCCCTCGATGCCAATGCCGCACTCAAATCCGCTGGCAACATCTTTGACATCGTCCTTAAACCGCTTCAGGCTATTAACGCTAGATTCAAAAATGGTCTCACCCTGGCGCATTACCCTGGCCAGCGACCCTCTGCTTATCTTGCCATCGGTAACATATACCCCTGCCACCTTGCTCCCTCGTGCGGAAAAGATGGCTCGCACCTCAACGTGTCCTTCTACCACCTCGACGTAGGTGGGCTCCAGCATCCCTTTCATCGCCTTCTCTACATCGTCCACCAGGTTATAGATTATCTCATAGTAGCGGATGTCTACACCCTCGCTATCGGCGAGCTGTCTGGCCCCCGGCTCGGGACGGGCGTTAAACCCGAGAACGATCCCGTTAGAGGCGAGGGCAAGGAGCACATCGCCCTCGGTGATACTCCCGCTGTCGGAGTGGAGGATATTCACCTTAACCTCGTCGTTGTTCAGTCGCTCCAGTGAGGTTTTTATCGGTTCGATGCTTCCCTGAACATCGGTCTTTAAGATGATACTAAGCTCCTTCACCTTCCCCTCATGCATTTGAGAGTAGAAGTTGCTCAAGCTAAGGGGTTTAGCCGAGGTAAGGGCAAGCCTTTTTTGCTCCTGGCGCTTCTGGGCCTGGGTGCGCGCCTCCTTCTCGGTGGCAAACACGGTGAGGATATCGCCTGCCTGGGGGACGCTATCCATCCCCAGGATCTCAACCGGGCTCGCCGGACCTGCCTTTCTGATGTGCTTCCCCTTGTCGTTGAACATTGCCTTTACCTTGCCCCAGGTGTCTCCCACCAGGAAGGGATCACCTGCTTTCAGGGTACCGGTTTGGATCAGCACAGTTGCCAGTGCACCCTTGGTTTTATCCAGCTTTGCCTCAATGACCACGCCCGCGGCACGTCGATCTGGGTTTGCTTTGAGCTCTTCAAGCTCGGCCACGATGAGCAGGTTCTCCAGGAGTTCTGAGATGCCCTCTCGCTTTTTTGCCGAGACCGGGACGCAAACCACTTCGCCGCCCCACTCCTCGATAAGCAGCTCATGGTCGGCAAGCTGCTGCTTTACCCGTTGCAGGTTGGCATCTGGCTTATCAACCTTGTTGATGGCAACCACAATGGGCACGCCAGCGGCACGCGCGTGAGCCATAGCCTCCAGGGTTTGAGGCATTACCCCATCGTCGGCGGCGACCACCAGGATGGCAATATCGGTTATCTGAGCCCCGTGTGCCCGCATCGCAGTAAAGGCTTCGTGCCCCGGGGTGTCGAGGAAGGTTATCATTTGTCCATGGATATCTGCTTGATAGGCGCCGATATGCTGGGTGATCTCGCCTACCTCGGTGGTGGTCACATTGGTCTCACGTATGGCATCGAGGAGGCTGGTTTTACCGTGGTCTACATGCCCCATTATGGTGACTATGGGGGGTCGGGGCTTTTTCACACCGGTATCGTCCTCCTGAAACTGCCGATACTTCTCTAGTTTCTGGTCTGATGTCGTCCCCTGCCCTCTCTCCTTTAGCACCTCATAGCCGAGATCTGAGGCTATAATCGCTGCCGTATCGTGGTCGATTGCCTGGTTAATGCTGGCCATGATGCCGTTTCTCATCAGTTGCTTTATTGCTTCAACTGCACTCACTTCGACGAGATCGGCGAATTGCTTCACGGTGATGGAAGGGGGGAGCTTGATTTGGCGCTTACCCTCCGCTTTGGTGGGGGCAGTTACCTCTTCAGCCGTCTTCGCCCTGGGAAATTTGCGCCTTTTTGGAGCTGGCCTAGCCCTATTCTGTCTTCTTCTCGCCATTTAACCCCGCTAACTATGGAGCATCTCTCGGTACTGGTCCAGCCCTCTGCGGTCCTCCGCTGCGATCTTCGTCCGTAAGGCTCGGTCGAGACGCTCTTTTTTCAGCCCTGCTACCCAGCAGGACTTTGCTTTACATAAATAGACCCCTCGTCCCGATCTCTTCGCGGTTGGGTCGATGGTCACACTACCGCTTTCGGTGCGCACGATGCGGATAAGCTCCCGCTTCGGTTTTACCTCACCGCAACCGATACAGGTACGCTGTGGCACGTGTTTTGGCAGCGGCTGCTTCTTTTTCTGGGATGTAGTGGTCATCTAGATTACAGTTCCTCGAACTCATCTTCATCGATAGGGATTTTAGGAGCATAGCGAGTCTTGGGTTTGGCCACCCCCTTTTGCCTGTCTTCTTCTACCACCTTTTTCTTGCTCCTCTTGCCCTTCTTTGACTTTTTATCGGGTTTAGGTGCTTTCGCGGGGAGGATGTCCTCAGCGAAGCGAAGCTGCGGGGTTGGGGCCTCAAATGGGGCTTCTTCAATCGGTGCTAACTTCCCAACCGGGACTGTCTCCACCGCTTCTTGCTCAGGAACGAGTTCCTCTGGGGTGAGCAATGCAACGTCTTTCTCAGTGTCAGCGACTTCCGGTTGCTCCATTTCAACCGGCACCTCGGGTTCCTCAACTAAGGCTTCCTTTTCAGGAGGAGGCGGTTCGGCGGGTGCTGCCTCCTCCGCCTCGGCTACTGAGGCGCTCTTTATATCTATGCGCCATCCGGTTAGCCGGGCAGCGAGCCTGGCATTCTGTCCCTCTCTGCCAATGGCGAGGGATAGTTGGCGGTCGGGCACAACTACAGTGGCTGTCTTCTCCTCGCTATTGACCGAAACGCTCACCACCTGAGCGGGGCTCAGGGCATGGGCTATGAAGGTCGCCGGGTCGGGATTCCACTCCACTATATCGATCTTTTCGCCATTTAGCTCGTTGACGATGTTTTGTATTCTAATACCGCGCAGCCCGACACAGGAGCCGATGGGATCGACGTCCGGTTGCCGCGCAGAGACGGCGATCTTGCTGCGATGTCCCGCTTCCCGGGCAATGGACTTTAGCTCAATGATGCCGCTATGGAGCTCCGGCACCTCCAGTTCGAGGAGGCGAAGCAGCAGATTTCGATGGGTGCGCGATACCACGACCTGAGGTCCTCTACCCGTACGGTTGACCTCTATAATATATGCCTTGAGCCTTTGCCCCACGCGATAACGCTCGGTGCGAACCTGCTCCGAGGTGGGAAGTACGCCCTCGGTCCTTCCCAGGTCGAGGGTAATCTGCCGGGGCTCGATTCGTTGCACAATCCCGGTAACGAGCTCGCTCTCGCGATCGGAGAACTCCTCGAAGACGAGCTCCCGCTCCGCCTCGCGCAGGCGCTGGAGCACCACCTGTTTGGCTGTCTGGGCGGCGATACGCCCGGCATTTTGAGGGGTTGCCTCCACCATGAATTTATCATCAAGCTGAGCGTGCTGGTTTATTTTCTTAGCCTCATCCAGAGATAGCTCGCAGCGGGAGTCGGTTACAGCATCCACTACTGTCTTCTCGGCGAACACGGTTATCGCACCGGTGTCTGGATTGATCTTTACCGAGATCTCCTGGGTTGCTCCGAAGCTGTTTTTTCTGAAAGCGGAAACCAAGGCAGCCTCCACAACCTCCAGAACGATCTCTCGAGGCAGATTCTTCTCGGCAGCGAGCTGGGTGGTGGCGAGCACGAATTCGCTCTTCGTCTTTGCCAAGATTATCCTCCTATTAAGTAAAAAAGTGGGGACTCCCCACTTCACGCTCTCTTCTCTATGGCGCTAGTGTAGCATAAATGAAGCGATAATGCAACTTTTTCGGTTTAAGGCTATTTGGAAAAGAGTATTGCCGTGATTTTTGCGCTCGCCTCTTCTAGGGGCACCAGAACTGCCTGTTTCTCCTGTCTCGTCTTCACCTCCACACTCCCCTCTTTAAGGGTTCTGGGGCTTAGGACAGCTCTTATGGGCATACCGAGAAGGTCGGCGTCGTTGAGTTTTACGCCGGGCGATTCCTTGCGGTCGTCCAATAGAACCTCCAGCCCCTCCCGCCTAAGCTCGGCATAGAGGCTCTCCGCGCCTGCCGCCACCTCCTTGTTGTCCGTGGATAGTGGGCAGAGGTGAACCTGATAGGGAGCGATGGGGACGGGCCAGACGATGCCGTTTTCATCGTGATACTGCTCGATAGCGGCTGCGAGGAGTCTCCCGATGCCGATGCCGTAGCAACCCATGAGGATGGGGTGCACCACCCCATCGCGGTCGAGGAAGGTGGCACCAATCCGCTCGCTGAAGAAGCTGCCCAGTTTGAAGACATGCCCCACCTCGATGCCACGGCTGGTGCTAAGCGGAGCGCCGCATCTGGGGCATCCCTCGCCAGCACCGGCGGTGGCGATGTCCAACATCAGGTCGATGGTGAAATCCCTAGGGTAGTTGACGTTTCTGATATGTGTATCGGGCTTATTTGCCCCGGCAACCAGGTTTGCCCCGGAGGTTATCGAGGTGTCGGCAACCCGCTTGACACCGCTGAGCCCTAGGGGAGAGGCGGAGCCTGCCACCAGGCCCGCATTCGCTACCTCCTCCTCGGTGGCTAGGCGAAGCTCATGGCAGCCGAGGGCGTTCTTCAGCTTCACCTCGTTTACTTCGAGGTCGCCCCTGATGGCGACGAATACTATCTCTCCATCGGCGGCGTAGAACACCGCTTTGAGGGTCTGTCTCTCGGGGACGCCGAGGAACTTTGCCACCTCTTCGATGGTTACCTTGCCCGGGGTAGCCACCTCCTCCAGGGGAAGCATCTCGCCATTTTTAACCTCTGTCTTCATGCTCTCCGCTTTCTCCACATTCGCAGCGTAGTCACATTTGGGGCAGGAGAGGATGACATCCTCTCCGCTTTCGGCGATGACCATGAATTCGTGGGACTCCTTTCCCCCTATGGCGCCGCTATCGGCCTCCACCATTACGGAAGCGAGGCCGCAGCGCTCATAGATTCTACTGTAGGCTCCGATCAACTTTTTATAGGTGCTATCCAGTGCCTCCTCATTGGTGTCGAAGCTATATAAATCCTTCATGCCGAACTCGCGCACGCGCATCAGGCCCCCTCTGGGGCGCGGCTCATCGCGAAACTTGGTCTGTATTTGATACAGCAGCAAGGGGAGGTCTCTGTAGCTCTGCACGTTGCTCCGCACCAGCTTGGTAATCACCTCCTCATGGGTGGGTCCGAGAACGAGCGCTCGCTCGCGGCGGTCGGTCAGGGTAAAGAGGCCCTTGCCGAAGGCCAGATCGCGCTCTGTCTCCTGCCATATCTCCAGCGGCTGGAGCACCGGCATCTGCAGCTCCTGACCGCCTACCGCATCCATCTCCTCACGGATGATGTTCTCGATCTTCCTGAGCGCCCGCAAGGCCAGGGGCATATAGCTGTAGACTCCCGCTGCCAGTTGGTGTATCATCCCTGCCTTGAGCAGCAGTTGATGGCTTACATTATCCGCCTCCGCCGGCGTCTGGCGTAACGTCTTACCGAACAGCTTTGATAGTCTCACTATCTATTTCCTTCAATAAAGTATTTCTGGAACAAATTTACCCCACCATTTATGAGGAAGTCTATATGAACGTTTGTTTTCTTTGCTGTCGATCCAATATATCTTATATTTTGACTCAAGTTGTTTAACTTTTTCTTCTAAATTATTAAGCACCTCTTTATCTAAATTTGACAAAGCGTCCTTACGGTCACAGCTAACCGCGATTGCGAGTGGCATAGGTTGAAGTTTCTTTAGCCAGTCTTCATGATTGTCGCCTATATACGTTGACTTTGTCCAATATATCTTACCAGCCGGCGGCATATTGAAGACGTGATCCAGTTGCCGGTAAAGCTTATTATCTAAGCTAACGTAAGCAGATTTAAAGTAAACGTCATCCTCACCTCTCGTGCGTACTAGTTTAAATTCAGCTCTAATAAATATTCTAGCTATTTCATTCTTTTGCTTTATTATCTTTGCCTCTAAAGTTGGCTCATGGATTTCTACTTTTAACCTGCGTGTTAGTAACTTAGGCCCCCACAATAGGTTAATAATTCCTAAAATGAAACCCGCACTCCCGACCCCTATTGCTATCATGACCTCTGGTTTCATAGTTATACCCTATCCACCTCTGCCATTAGTGCGCTCAGAAAATCGGCCTCATCTACGGTGCACACCTGCTTCCCGTTGCGGAAGATGACGCCGCGCCCCTTGCCGCAGGCGATGCCCACGTCAGCGTCTCTCGCCTCGCCGGGGCCGTTCACAACGCACCCCATTACCGCCACCTTTATCGACTTTTTTAGCTTGGAAAGGCGATCTTCTACAGCATTGGCCAGCCCTATTATATCCACCTCGGTGCGCCCGCACGAGGGGCAGCTTATCAGCGTGGGGCCGCGCTGGCTCAGGTCGAGCGCTTTAAGGATCTCGTAGCCGGCGCTCACCTCCTCACACGGGTCACCGGTGAGCGACACGCGGATGGTGTCCCCGATCCCGTGATGCAGTAGAATGCCGATGCCGGCGGCACTCCTGATTACTCCGCCTCTTGTGGTGCCCGCCTCGGTGATACCCAGGTGGATGGGATAGGGCATACGCTCAGCCAGCGCCTGGTTCGCCGCCACTGTATCGGGAACATCGAAGGCCTTTAGGGACACCTTGATCAGCTCGAAATTGAGGCTCTCGAGCAGCTTGATCTGCTCTAGTGCTGAACCTACCATTCGCTCCACGATAGTCTGTTCCTTGTTCTCTGCGGGGGGCAAGCTTCCGGCGTTCACCCCGATCCTAATGGGTACATTCCGCTCTTTAGCTGCCAGAACTACCTCTTTGATCTGCTCCGGGTCGGAGATGTTCCCCGGATTCAGGCGCAACCCGTCGACTCCGCCCTCCAGGGCCAGGAGGGCGAGGCGGTGGTCGAAATGGATGTCGGCGATTAGCGGGATGGATATCAGGTGCTTTATGGTGGGGATGGATGCGGCAGCCTCGCCGTCGGGGACAGCCAGCCGTACAATCTGGCAGCCGAATTCTTCCAGCCTGCGAATTTGCTTGATGGTTGCCCTTGCATCGCGGGTGTCAGTCTTGGCCATCGACTGCACCACCACCGGCGCCCCCCCTCCCACGGTGACATCTCCGATGCTAATAGGTCGGGACATGCGGCGCCGTATCATTGGATGAAACCTTCTCCCCTTATGAGGCGCATCACATCATTATAGCTTACCAGAACGATCAGCATTATTAATACGGCGAAGCCGATTAGGTGGACAAGGTTCTCCTTGTTCGCCGATATTCTCTTTCCCCGCCGGATACCCTCGATAGCGACAAAAACGATTCTTCCCCCATCAAGGCCGGGGATGGGGAGCAGATTTACTATGGCCAGGCTAACACTGATTAGAGCGGCAAGGCGGATGAGGGGCTCAGCTCCCAGTTCGGCCACCTCGCCGGTCATCTGGGCTATGCCAATGGGGCCGGCTACAGCGTCTTGCAATGGCACTTCCCCTGCAATGAGGCTGGCGAAGGCATCTTTGGCTGCCACCAACAACTGCCCATACTCGCCCAGGCCCTTGGGGATGGCTTCCCATGGTAGATAGGCGCTGGTTTCCATTATATAGCCCATCTGGATACCCATAGCCCCTTCGTCTTTGGGGTATTCCTCCCGCGGGATCAGGGTCTTCTCCAGTAGGGTGTCATCTCGTAATAGAAGCAGGTTGACCTCTTCACCAAGCTTGGTATCTACCGCTTGATGCACCTCGTCCAGGGTCTTCACTTCTTCACCGTCGATTTCACGGATAATGTCTCCACTTTCGATGCCGGCTAATTCGGCTGGCGAGTCCGTGGCGACGCTTATGACCTGCACCCCCCCATCCTCCACCGGGCGTTCCATCGGTATCATATAGGCGAGTGGGAGCAGGAGGACGGGAAACAGGAGCATGAAGAGAGACCCGGCACTGAGGACGAGGAACCTCACCTTCAAGCTCTTCCCCGCCAGGCTGCCCGGTACATCGGGGTCTTCCTCCCCGGCCATGCGGCAAAAGCCGCCGAGGGGGAGAAAGTTTAGCGAGTAGATCGTTTCCCCCCGCTTGAAACTTAGGCGAGGGATGCGAGGAGGTAACCCCAAACCTAGCTCCTCAACCTTCACTTTGCAGCGCTTGGCGGTAATAAAGTGACCCAGTTCGTGGACCACTATGGCTACGATAAGAATGGCTAAGAATATGAGTATGCTTATAAATACGCTCATCGGTGCACCCTCTCCCTGGCCCAGGCATCAGCGGTGAGCAAATCCTCCAGGCTAGGGTTGGTGATGTTCTGGTGTGCCTCCAGGGCTTCTGCCACAAGCTTCGGTATATCCATATATCCGATACGCTCCTCCAGGAATAGGGACACTGCCACCTCATCGGCGGCGCTAAGCACCGCGGGGTAGGTACCCCCTTTTCGACCCGCTTCCAGCGCTAATCCCAGGCAGGGGAATTTTTCTCTGTCGGGGGTTTCAAAGGTGAGGGAACTTGTTTCCGAAAAATCGAGGTGGGGAAGCTGGTTGGGCAGACGCTCAGGATAAAAGAGGGCATACTGAATGGGCAGGCGCATATCGGGGGGGCTTAGCTGCGCCTTGATAGAGCCGTCGACAAATTCAACCATGGAGTGAATTATGCTCTGGGGGTGGATGACGATATCGATATTTTCCGTGGGGACATCGAATAACCAGCTTAGCTCAATAGCCTCAAGCCCCTTGTTCATCAGGGTGGCTGAGTCGATGGTGATCTTTGGCCCCATCCTCCAGGTGGGATGCTCAAGAGCCTGCTGCGGAGACACCGTTTTGAGCTCTTCCAGAGAGAGGTGGCGAAAGGGCCCGCCGGAGGCGGTCAGGATGAGCCTGGAGATTCCCTTCTCCTCACCGCGCATGCATTGCCATATTGCACTGGGCTCGCTATCGATAGGCATGATCCGGGCGCCATGCTGCTTTGCCTCGGAGGTGATAGTTCCCCCTGCCAATACCAGGACCTCCTTGGTGGCCAGGGCGATGCTTTTCCTGGCCCTGATTGCTGCCAGGGTGGGGTCGAGACCTGCTTTGCCCGAGATGGCGATCACCACTAGGTCAACATCGGGGTGAGCCACAAGCTCCTGTGATGGTAAAATTTGGCGCATCCTACTATGCAATATCTCCGGTGAGCTGGCTGATTCAATAGAAACAAGTTTTGGCCGGAACTCTTTGACCTGCTCCACTAGAAGGGCGACGTTTCTACCCGCGCCAAGACCGATAACATTAAATCGGCCGGGGAAGGAGCGAACCACATCGAGGGTCTGCTGCCCTATGGAGCCAGTTGAGCCAAGAATGGCGAGCCGTTTCACATTATTACCCATATCACATAGTAGTATACTACAACCACGGTAAAGAGGATGCTATCGAGGCGGTCGAGGAGGCCACCATGACCCGGAATCAGTGTTCCTGAGTCCTTCAGGCCGGTGCTACGCTTGAGAATCGATTCCGCTAGGTCGCCCAGCGGGGCGAAGATGCCGATAAGGGCACCGAGGATGACCATTTGCCAATAGGGGATGGCGATGCCTAGCAGGAGCGCCAGAATCAGCGATGCGGCGATGGCACCCAGAAAGCCACCCACCGCGCCTTCCCGGGTCTTCCCTGAACTGACCTTCATGGCGAGGGAATGCCTGCCCCATATCTTACCGACAAAGAAGGCGGTGGTATCTGTAGCAAAAGTGGCAAGCACTACAAAAAGCACCCACTCCCTGCCACCCTCCAGTCCCCGAAGGGGGATAAAGTGACTCATTAACCAGCCGATATATATAATCCCAGCGAGGGTCCAGGCCCAATTGGTGGCGGCACCATTCACCGGGGAGCGGAAGAGGAGCCAGATTAGAGAAAAGGCCACAACTGCTGTTAAGAGGGGTGCAGTATAGCTCGCTTCAACATGGGCTACCAGGATGAAGAGAAGCACACCGACCAGCCCGAAAAGGGTTAGTGGATGCCTCCTGGAGAGGCCTTTCATACCACAGAATTCCAGCACCCCCAGAGCAGCGACAGCGGTGACCAATAAAGAATAAGCAGGGCCGCCAAACCAGATGACTAAAAAGATGAGGGGTAAAAGAACTAGTGCACTGAGCACCCTTTGCCTGATCATCCCGCCTATGAGCCTCAGCCCTTCCTTTTAAGCCCCCCGAAGCGCCGCTCCCGCTCGCTGTAGGCAATGAGGGCCTGCTCGATTTCCTTTGGGCCGAAGTCGGGCCAGAGGGTTGGTGTAGCGTAGTACTCGCTGTAGGCTGCCTGCCAGATCAGGAAGTTACTCAGGCGCATCTCGCCACCAGTGCGAATGATTAGGTCAGGGTCGGGCAGGTCTTTGGTGTGTAGATAGCTAGAAATTAGAGCCTCGTCTACATTGTCGGGTGTTATGCCGTCATGAAGGATACGTCTAACCGCATCTACGATCTCGGCGCGACCGCCGTAGTTAAAGGCGAGGCACAGGGTTCCTCTGGTATTGTGCTTGGTCAGATCGAGGGCGTTTTGAACCTTCTGCTGTAGACTCTCGGAGAGCCCATCGAGGTGTCCGAGGTGAATGAGCTTGACCCCATCCTTGTGAAGGTTTATGGTTTCCTGGTCGACAACGCCCTCCATGATGCGCATAAGCCCCTGGACCTCTATCTGCGGGCGGCTCCAGTTCTCTGTGGAGAAAGCAAACAGGGTTATGTACTTAACCTGTTGATCGGAGAGGCACTTTACGGCGCGGCGGACGTTCTCCGTTCCAGCGCGGTGACCGGCGAGCCTGGGTAGCCCTCGGCTTTTGGCCCAGCGGCCGTTGCCATCCATAATAATGGCAACATGATTGGGGATATGCTTGATTTTGGGTTTTACCACTGTTTATATCCGTAACTTGACTCTCGAGCTACTCAACTAAATCTCTAGTAGCTCGGCTTCCTTATCCTCTGCTACCTTGCCCACCGTGGCGATGAAGCTATCGGTAAGCTCCTGAAGGTGCTCCTGGGCGCGTTTTTGTTCGTCCTGCGAGATCTCCTTCTCCCGCTCTAGTTTTCTGAGCTCCTCCAGGGCATCCCTTCTTATATTTCGCAGGGCGACTCTACCATCCTCAGCCCGCTTGTGAACAGCCCTCGCCAATTCTTTTCTTCGCTCCTCGGATAGCTGGGGGATTGTCAGGCGGATCACATCTATATCGCTTGTGGGGTTGAGGCCGAGCTCTGACTTTAGGATAGCCTTCTTTATGCTGGATAGCATGCTGCGGTCCCAGGGCTGAATCAGGAGGAGCCTGGCCTCCGGTACTGAAACGGTGGCTATCTGCTTAAGCGGCGTGGGTGTGCCGTAGTAATCTACCTTGATATCATCGACCAGCGCTGGTGTCGCCCGCCCGGTGCGGATGGTGGCCAACTCTTTCCGTAGTGCCTCGATGGTCTTTCCCATCTTGGTGTTTGCCGCTAGCAGTACCTCATCGATCAATTTCCACCTCTAGCTGGTGACCGTGGTGCCAATAACCTCGCCCGTCACTACCCGTACAATGCTCTGGTGAGCACCGAGGTCGAAGACAACAATGGGTAGACTATGCTCCATGCAGAGGGAAAGAGCAGTTACGTCCATAACCTCAAGGCGTAGCTTTAATGCATCGGAATAGCTGATGTTTTCGTACCTTTTGGCACCGGGTTTTTTTAGCGGATCGGCGTCGTAAACGCCATCGACCCGGTGCTTTGCCATAAGCAATACCTCGGCCCCGATCTCTATAGCCCTGAGCGCTGCTGCGGTATCGGTTGTCATATAGGGGTTTCCGGTGCCGCAAGCGAAGATGACTACTCGCCCCTTCTCCAGGTGGCGCAGGGCGCGGCGCCTGATATAGGGTTCGGCAACCGCCTGAACGTTTAGAGCACTCTGGATCCTGGTGGTCACCCCACATTTCTCCAGGGCGTCCTGTAGTGCCAGGGCATTTAGCAGTGTGCCCAGCATCCCGGCGTAATCGGCGCTGGTGCGCTCCATTCCATTCGCTCCAGCCTTTGCTCCTCGCCAGATGTTTCCCCCGCCAACCACGATGGCAAGCTCAACCCCCATGTCAACTACCTGCTTTATTTGTTGGGCGATATTGGAGAGGATATCCAGATCGATGCCAAATGCGCCGTCTGATGTAAGTGCCTCGCCGCTCAGTTTCAAGATCATGCGCTTATACTTGGCAGCCTTCATCGCCTATTCCTTGCCCAGCTCGAAGCGGGTAAATCTCCGTATCTTTATATTCTCCCCAACCCTGGCTATCGTTTCCGTGATGATGTCCTGAACGGTTCTTTCAGGGTCCTTAATGAAAGGCTGGGAGAGCAAACAGGCCTCGCCGGGCTCTACCCCCTCAGGTATGCCCTCAATGCTCAAAAACGTGGGGTCTGTGGCTGCCACCTGCATCGTCAGGTCATGGGCCAGCGTCTTGAGCTCGTCGGTTTTCGCCACAAAATCGCTCTCACAGTTCACTTCCACCAGTGCCCCGATACGCCCCCCGGTGTGTATATAGGCCTCCACCAGCCCCTGGCTCACCTCCCGATGGGCCTTCTTCGCTGCCTTGGCAAAGCCCTGCTTTCTGAGAATATCTATGGCATCATTAAGATTACCCTCCGCTTCCTGAAGGGCCTTCTTACAGTCCATTATCCCGGCCCCGGTTACTCCGCGGAGTTCTTTTATTGTTTGGGTAGTTATCATGAGCTCTCCTCAACCTCGGAGGTGGAGTCGCCCCCAGTGGTGAAATCTCTTTCAGTGGTGGAGTCGTCTTCAGGGGTGAAGGATAAAATCTCTGGCACCTCAGCCTCCTCGTAGACCATTTCTTCAGCCATCTTGCGGTCTTCCATACCCTCAAGCGCGGCATCCGCTATCCGCCCACACATTAGCTTAATCGCTCTAACAGCATCATCGTTTGCGGGGATGGGATAGTCTATCTCAAAGGGGTTGCAGTTGGTATCCACTACGGCCACGATAGGAACCTCGGTGCGCCTGGCCTCGGCGACGGCGATCCTCTCCTTCGCCGGGTCGACAATGAAAACAGCCCCGGGGAACTTGGTCATCTCCTTAAAACCACCCATTTGCCGGTTGAGGCGCTCTATCTCCTTGCCCAGTTTCATCGCCTCCTTCTTGGTTAGGTAATCGAACTCTCCCCTTACCTGGCGATCCTCCAGGCGCACCAGATAGTCGATTCTTGCCTGGATGGTGGCGAAGTTGGTGAGCATCCCCCCCAGCCAGCGTTGATTCACATAGGGCATGCCACAGCGCTTGGCTTCCTCCTCAACTGCATCCTTAGCCTGCCTCTTGGTGCCGACAAAGATGATGTTCTCTCCCTTAGCAACGAGGTCACGGACAAACTCCGATGCTTTATATAACATAGCGGCGGTCTGTTCCAGGTCGATTATATGGATGCCATTTCTGGCGGTGAAGATATATTTCTTCATTCGCGGGTTCCAGCGACTGGTCTGGTGACCAAAGTGAGCGCCCGCTGCCAGTAGCGATTTAATGGACACATCCTCTGATTCTATCCTTACCTCTTCCATGCTCCCCCTCTATGGTGATTCTATGGCCTCAGTATAGCATAGGGAAGGGGGGGAGGCAACATCGTTGAAAAACAAACCACCCTATGTTATATTGAAATTAGGGAGGGATCGCATAGTGGTCTAGTGCGGCCGCCTGCTAAGCGGTTACCCTGCGAAAGCGGGGTCGTGGGTTCGAATCCCACTCCCTCCGCCAGTTAGGAGATGGCTCGCCCTCTGCGAGGGCTCACCATCCAAATTGAGGAGTTGATAAAATTGAAAATTATGCACAAGCACTCACAAAATAACGAATGTTGTCCAGAATTTGATCCGAAACGTTGGGATGAAAAAACTCACCATTGGGACAGTAAACATTTCATTAAAGAGTCTATTCCTCTATTATTTCACATCCCCTTTCCTCCAATGATTGGCAAGAAAATAGCCAGAATGTGGAAGATGGCTGAGGAATCAAAGACAGCACCACCTAAAAAAGAAGACGTTTTAGTATTGTTTACTGATCCACATCCCTTTAGGTCAGAATTGTATTTGTCTGTGACGGGGTCTGTCCCTAATGCCAATAACATTAAAATCTCTGGGACATTCATAAGCAAAGTTTTTGATGGTCCATACAATGCCATTCCAAAATACGTAAAGCAAATAGAGGGATACTTAGCTAACAGAGGGGAAAAAGCAAAAAAATATTATGTTCATTATGCTTACTGCCCAAAATGTGCAGAGAAACAAGGACACAATTACATAATTCTTTTTGCAGAGATTTAAAACGATGCTGGGCATTATCCACATGAAGAGAAAAACTAGGAAATTGGCCAAGTCGTAGAAATTTTTTAGGAAAATATTTGCCACCAAGTTCGGCATAGCCGGGCACGGCAGCGAAGCGAGCTAGAAAAACTTGAAATCGTCCTTTCCGCCCGCCGAGCCAATTATTTATGGAAATCCGTTCGGATTTTTAAACGCACACCGCCATAGAGAAATGCGAGATACCCCTGAATGAGGGGTATATTATTATGGGAGACCTTGGTGCTACGTTATCATATCTGGACCATCGGATGTCAGATGAATAAGGCTGACTCGGAGCGCATTTCCAGCTATTTGGAGCAAATAGGCTACCAGCCCAGCCCGAAAGCTGATGAGGCGGAGATCATTGTGCTTAATGGCTGCGTGGTGCGACGGAGCGCTGAGGACCGCGTCATTAACAAGCTTAACGCCCTCAAATCCCTGGGGAGGGGTAAGATACTCGCCCTTACCGGCTGCATCGTGGACTCGAGTGTCGATGACCTCAGCCATCGCTTTCCTCATGTGGACCTATTTTTCGCACCGCAGGCTTTTAGGGAGTTCGCTCGATACCTTGAAGAACGGGGGCTGGCCCCGGGGGGATCGGATTCGGGCTTTTCAAATCTCAGGCCCAAGCCTAGCGCCTTTGTGACCATCATTCGGGGCTGCGACAACTTCTGCTCCTACTGCATCGTGCCATATCGAAGGGGGAGGGAGCGGAGCCGCCCCCTGGCGGAGATCGTCTGTGAGGTTGAAGAGCTGGCCGTGCATGGTACGAAGGAAGTCATTCTGCTGGGGCAAAATGTCGACTCTTACGGTCATGACCTCCCCCATTGTCCCACGCTTGCAGAGCTCCTGGCGGAGCTTGACCGGATCGATGGGTTGGCTCGGATACGCTTTCTTACATCTCATCCCAAGGATATGAGCGAGCGGCTCATAGAATCGATGGCCCGACTGGAGAAGGTCTGCGAGCACCTGAGTCTGCCACTTCAGGCCGGGGACGATGATATTTTATGGGCGATGCGGCGGGGCTATACCGCGGTGCAATATCGCCAGCTCGTAGGACGCATCCGCCGTTCCATTCCCCACATCGCCCTGAGCACCGATGCCATCGTTGGCTTCCCCGGTGAGAGCGAGGGGCAGTTTCAAAAGACCTACGATATACTGAGGGAGCTTAGGTTCGAGACGGTCCATGTAGCCTGCTACTCGCCGCGACTCGGTACTATCGCAGCGCGTGAGCTTCAGGATGATGTTCCCGCTGAGGAAAAGATACGTCGCAGAGAGAAGATCGAAACGCTTCAGGAGGGCATTGCCACCGAGATCAATAGGAGGCTTCTGGGTAAAACAGTTGAAGTGCTGGTGGGAGGGCGAAAAAAGGGGAAGTGGTGGGGGCGCACCAGGACGGATAAGCTCGTCTTCTTTGAGGATAAATCTGACCACATGGGGCAGTTAGTAAATGTCAGGATTGAGAAGACGAGTCCGTGGTCGCTTCAGGGGAAGGTTTCATGATGTACCAAGGGAAATGCTATTATTGCAAATGGGAAGCTTCTCCATGCAGGGAGCGTGAAGGGGCCAAGGAGGAAATTAGATACCATATAAAGAAAAGACATCTGAGAGATATTGAGCGAGAAATTGGAGTGTTGGGGCGGCTAGGAAAGAAGAATATTCTGGAATAATATATGGGTGTGAAAGCAGCATATTGTATTGTGAAGGAAGACTAGGAATGGTCGAGATGGAATCGGATGAAATTAAACAAAAGATCGAAAAGCTCAAGAAGTCGCTCAGTGCGGTGATTGTTGCTCATAACTATCAGCGCCCTGAGGTGCAGGACATCGCCGACATAACCGGCGATTCCCTTGAGCTGGCGCGCCAGTGCACCCAGGTTGATGCCGAGGTCATCGTCTTCTGCGGGGTCCACTTCATGGCGGAGAGTGCCGCTATCCTCAGCCCGGAGCGCACGGTGCTCCTCTCAGAGGCAGACGCCGGCTGTCCCATGGCGGACATGATAGGTGAGGCCGATCTCAGGGAGTGGAAGGAAAGGTATCCTGAGGCTGCGGTAGTCTGCTATGTGAACTCTTCGGCGGCGGTTAAGGCCCTGAGCGATGTCTGCTGCACCTCGGCCAACGGGCTGGGGGTGGTGCAGTCGCTCCCCAACGATGAAGTCCTTTTTATCCCCGATCGGCACCTGGGTCATTATGTTTCCACAAAGACCGACAAGCGCATGATCCTGTACCCCGGCTTCTGTCCCCCCCATCAGCGGCTGATCCCCCGCCATATCGAGCATGCCAAAGAGCTTCACCCTGATGCTGTGGTGCTGGTGCACCCTGAGTGCTCCGCTGAGGTGATCGCCCGGGCAGACGCCGCGCTCAGCACCTCGCAGATGATCCGCTATGTCAAAGAGAGTGATGCCCGGACATTCCTCATTGGCACTGAGGAGGGACTGCTTCACGGACTGCGAAGAGAGAACCCGGAGAAGGCCTTCCACCTGCTCACCACGGGCTTACTGTGCCCTGACATGAAGAAGACCACCCTTAAGAGCGTGATGAGGACCATGGAAGAGCGTCGAAATGTGGTGAGGGTTGCTGAGGAGGTGAGGGTAAAAGCCAAGCTTGCCCTCGACCGCATGCTGGAGGTAACATAGAAAGGGATCATACTTCTCACAACGATGTCTCCAAGCAATCGAATGGTTAAGAAATCTAGGCTGGCTTATAGGGTGAGGCTATGAAAGAGTACGATTACATCATTGTGGGCAGCGGCATCGCCGGGCTTTACACTGCGCTGCTGGCGCAGGGGCAGGGGAGCGTGCTCCTGCTGACCAAGGCTGGCATCAATGAGTGTAATACCAGGCATGCCCAAGGCGGTATTGCTGCTGCCATCGGGATAGGCGATTCTGCCGAGCTCCATTACCAGGACACCATAGCTGCGGGGGCCGGCTTGTGCGATGAGGAAGCGGTGCGCATCCTTGTGGATGAAGGCCCCGACCGTATTACCGACCTGATCGATTTTGGGGTTCACTTCGACACGGTGGATGGCGAGGTCGCCCTCGCTAGGGAGGCGGCGCACAGCGTGCCCCGCATCCTGCATGCCGGCGGCGATGCTACCGGCGAGCATATCGAGGTTACCCTTAGCCGCCTGGCGATGCTGGCCAAGATGGTGATCATGGAATACTGCCTGGCGAACCAGATCATCGTTAACGATGGTGTGGTTCGGGGAGTGAAGGCACTCGATAGCCGCACCGGGGCGATGGAGGAGTTCCGCTCTCGGTATGTCATCCTGGCAACCGGCGGCGCAGGGCGGCTTTTCAATTTCACCACCAACCCCGATATCGCTACCGGTGATGGTATCGCCCTCGCCTACAACGCAGGTGCGGAGATTATCGATATGGAATTCTTTCAGTTCCATCCCACTGCGCTTCGCCTTCCCGGGGTGACCCCGTTCCTCATATCCGAGGCGGTGAGGGGCGAGGGGGGGATCCTGCGCAATGTCGAAGGGCGCCAGTTCATGTCTGATTACACTCCTGATGGAGACCTTGCACCCCGGGATGTAGTGGCGAGAGGAATACTTGCTGAGATGAAAAAGATAGGGAGCGACCGTGTCTTCCTCGATGTTACTCATCTACCCCGGCGCCGGGTCACCGCCCGCTTCCCCCATATCTATCGCTTCTGCCTGGTCAACGGCCTGGATATTACAAAGTCCCCCATACCGGTAGCGCCTGCCGCACACTACATGATGGGTGGTGTGAGGACGAATGCGTGGGGGGAGACCAACATTGCCGGGCTCTTCGCTACCGGTGAGACGGCATGCACCGGGGTGCACGGAGCCAACCGGCTGGCATCCAATTCACTCCTTGAGGTGGTGGTTTTTGCCAAGCGGATTATGCAGAGAGCAAAGGAAGGGGTTAGCGCCCCTCTCGGTGATGAGAGGGAACACTTTAGTCTGGGCGAACGAAAGAGGCGAAAGGTCTCAGGAAAGCTCCCTCCCCTCAGCCTGTTGGCGCTTCAGTCTCTCATGTGGGATAGGGTAGGGATCGTGCGCTCGGGCGAGGGTCTGACAGAGGCGGTATCCACTCTTGCCTCGTGGCAGCAGGCTGCGGACAAGCCTACCGACCGCTCCTCCTATGAGCTTTCAAACCTGATACTGGCAGGGCGGCTTATGTCGGAGGCGGCGCTATTTCGGGAGGAGAGCCGCGGCGCTCACTTCCGCTCCGACTTTCCACAGCCTTTGGATGCCTGGCTCAAGCACATCGTCTTCAGGAAGACAGCATAGTTTCTACACTATAGCTTCATATAAGAAGCAAAGCTTTTAGTATTGTCTCAGTATAGCTAACAAGGACCAGACGAAATGGTAATCCGTATATTATCCGCAAGGGTAATATTTATTAACTGGCTCTCCAGGATATTCTTTTTGGGGCTCCTGGCGTTGTTGGGGGCGGTTTATTTTTGCTCTTGCTCGAATTCTCCTGAATCTCCACTTCCCACAACTTCCAACGTTACCCCGGTCTATACATACAAGGTCGTCAATAATTATCCGCACGATCAAAATGCCTTCACGCAGGGGTTGGTTTTTGAAGATGGCGCTTTGTTTGAAGGGACAGGCCTTTATGGGCACTCCACGTTGCGTAGAGTAGAATTGGAAACTGGCGACATCCTGCAAATTCATGAGCTACCAGCTCAATTTTTTGGTGAGGGCATTACAATTTATGGGAGTAAGATCATTCAGTTGACCTGGAAATCTGGTATCGGGTTTATCTACGATAAAGACAGTTTTGAGTTACTGCGGGAGTTCGATTATCCGACTGAGGGCTGGGGCATTACGCATGATGGCGAACGATTAATCATGAGCGATGGTTCGTCAACACTGCATTTCCTGGAGCCTGAAACCTTGGAGGAAATCGGCCGAATTGAAATATATGACAACGATGGTCCCGTGACCGGGCTCAACGAGCTGGAATACGTTCAAGGTGAAATCTATGCTAATGTCTTGCAAACGGACCATATTGCGAGGATCGCACCCCAGACAGGCGAAGTGATTGGATGGGTGGACCTACAAGGACTTATTAATCCTGAAGAATATGCTAAGCCGATTGACGTTCTAAATGGCATTGCGTATGATGCAGAGAGTAATCGGTTGTTTGTGACCGGGAAGTTGTGGCCTAAACTCTTTGAGATTGAATTGTTTGCTCTATAAGATTAGCTGTTTTGCAGATAGATAAAGAGGAATAGCTTTGGTGGCGAAGATTCGAGAAGAGAACAGTGGCGCTCACTTTCAATCAGACTTCCCTGAACCTTTACCTAACTGATTAAGGCACATGGTCTTCATGAAAGCAGCTTAACGGGGGTAGGGGGTGAGTCTATAGTGAGGAAAGGCTGTGAGTACATCCAAGATTACAATATGCCTGGCACCTAGCAAAGTCGGGAAATGGTCAGGAGAAATTAGAGCGGAATGTTGATTGGAATTTGATTAAGGAGAGGATATGGGGGACAATATAAAACTGGCGGCACCCTGTGGCCTGTACTGCGGTGTTTGTGGTGTGCTTATTGCCCACAGGGATAACAACGTCAAGTTTAAAGAGAGATTAACAGGTGTTTATGGTGTAACTGCAGATGATATTAAATGTGAAGGATGTCTCTCCGATGAACTATTTGTATTCTGTCAGGCCTGTCCCATCAGATCCTGCACAATCGATAAAGGTATTGAAGGGTGCCATCAGTGCGCTGATTTCCCCTGCCAATTCATTGAGAATTTCCCTCTTCCCGTTGGAAAGAAGGTGATACTGCGTGCTATACCGACTTGGAGGGAACTTGGAACTGAGAGATGGATGGAGGAGGAGGAAAAACGCTATCACTGTCCTCACTGTGGTTATGCGGTGTTCCGGGGAGTAAAAAGATGCCGCAATTGCCAGAGTCCACTTGACCTTGATTGAGCTATTTAAACAGTGTGGGCCTATGGATGAAATTTTAGCTAGTTCGTGGAAAGCGGTCGAGCAGGTAATCGAAAATGCCTTGGCCGAGGACCTCGCTTCCAGCGATGTTACCACCGGGGCGCTTATTCCCCCTGACCTTGAGGGGAGATCCTCTATCTTGGTCAAAGACGATGGCGTGCTGGCAGGAATAGAAGTGGCTCAGGCAGTCTTTGGGCACGTTGACCCTGCGTTGCGGGTGGAGGTGCTGATAAAGGACGGCGCCAGAGTTCGAAGCGGGGATGTGGTAGCCACTATCGCAGGGAATGTGGCGAGCATATTGAAAGCAGAGCGCACCGCGCTAAACTTCCTCTGCCACTTGAGCGGCATCGCAACAGGGACGGCACGCTACGTCGCGGCGGTGAAGGGCTCGAAGGCTCAGATAACAGGGACCAGAAAGACTATCCCGGGGATGAGGGTGCTGGAGAAGTATGCGGTTCGCATGGGAGGGGGGCAGAGCCATCGCCAGCACCTGGGCGATTGGGTGCTCATAAAGGACAATCACCTGGCGGCGCTTGGCTCTTTGGGCCTGGGGCTGAAGGGGGCGATCGAGCGGGCGCGCCGGGGTTCAACGCTCAAGGTTGAGGTGGAGGTGGGTAGCGTTGGCGAGGCCGAAGAGGCGATGAGCGCCGGTGCCGACATTATCATGCTTGATAATATGGCGCTTGGGGAAATTAAGCAGGTGGTTAATCTTGCCCGTGGTCGCGCTCTCATCGAGGCATCCGGCGGTATCACCCTGGAGAATGTGCGTCAGGTTGCCGGGGCCGGAGTCGACCTTATCTCGGTGGGCGCCATCACCCACTCGGCAAAGGCATTGGACTTGAGCCTGGAGCTTGAGACCGGGCAGTGAATAGAAATGGCCTACGATACCATAATCTCCGATTGGAACGGGACAATAATAAGGGATCCGGACGAGAGAGCCATTCTGAAGACTATAGCAATAGACCTGTTTAAGGCCTCCATTCCCTTACACGTGGTTAGAGCGGCCCGCCTGCTAGCGGTCAGGGCGGAACTGGAGGACCTGTACCAGCAGGGACGTCAGGATAAAGAGTTTGATTTTGTAAGAGAGATGTTCGTGATATACAACTGGAGGATAATAAACGGGCTTCCCATCTCCTTCATCCACCGCTCGGTTGACCGGTACGCAGCCAGGAGGGAAACCCAGCACAAGCTCGACCGCAGGATTCTGAGGGCGATTCGGTCCTGGCACCAGCGGGGGAATACCTCCGGTATCCTCTCATCGGGCTACGGATACGGCATAGACCGCACCCTGGCTGTTGCCGGGTTCAGGGGCGACTTTGATTTCCGCATAGCCAATTCATTCAGGCAGGACGGAGGAAGGGCGATCGAGTTTCTGTTGAAAATTTACAAGAACAAACCGCAACTGCTGGTGAGAGCGCTTCGCCATAGAAACCTCGATGAGAAGAGAACCGTATATATCGGTGACAGCGAGGACGATGAGGGCTGTTTTGAGATCGCCGGTTATCCCATAGTGGCATTCTTCGCCACCGAAGAGCTGAAGCAGAGGTGCGCATCGCGGTATAAAGCTTTCATACCCGAGGATGAGAGGGACCTGGTAAATTACTTGAGGAAGCTGTAAAAAGTAGGGCTCAGCCATAACCCGTGGGGTAAAAGGCATCAGGCCTGATGCTCTATGATGGGTGAGGCGGGTGCCAGGCCATGTCTCTCCAGCAGATCAATATTTGACATAATATTTAGTGTGGCATCATCGGCAACTATCTTCCCCTCATCTAGGATGATGGTGCGCTCACAGAGAGCGGCGACCATCTCTAGATCGTGCGATGCCACTATCTTGGTCATGGGGAGCCCCTTAACAAGCTTGACAAGCTCCCACTTGGCGCGAGGGTCGAGGTTAGCAGTAGGCTCATCGATGACTAGGATCTCGGGTCTCATGGAGAGGATGGTGGCAATGGAGATACGCTTCTTCTCACCAATGCTCAGGTGGTGGGGGGAACGCTTCTCATAGCCATTCATCCCCACCCACTGAAGGGCCTTACTTACCCGTCCTCTTACCTCCTCCTCAGCATAGCCCATATTTATGGGGCCGAAGGCCACATCGTCGAAAACGGTGGGCATGAAGAGCTGGTCGTCGGGGTCCTGGAACACTAGCCCCACCTTGCTCCTCACCCACTTCAGGTTTTTGTCCTCCAGGGGTATGCCGAGAATCCTCACTGTCCCATCGCTCCTCATTATGCCGTTCAGGTGAAGCAGCAGGGTTGATTTCCCCGCGCCATTGGGCCCGATGAGCGCTACCGTCTCGTCAAGACCGACGGCGAGGTTAATACCATAAAGTGCCTGCTGCCCGTCAGGGTAGCTGTAGGATAGGTTTTCGATCTCTACCACCTTGTCCAAAGCATGCTCCTTAGATAAGAAGGGATAATCCGACCAGTGCGAGGCAAATGAGGAAGACGGCGGCGAAATACAGGTCTGCCATTCTGAAGTGCGGTGTGGAGAGCGTTCGCGTCTCACCATCGAAGCCGCGGGCGACCATTGCCCCGTAGACCCGTTCCCCTCGCTCATAACTACGAAGGAAAAGGGTGCCCACCATATTGCCGATAGTCTTGAGTCGCCAGGTGCGCTTGCCGCCGAAGTTACGGCTGTCCCTTGCCTGCTTCATCCGGATAACCTCGTCAACCAGGACGAAGATATAGCGATACATGAAGGACAGGATCATTACCATCACTTTTGGCAGGCGCAGTTGCTCCAGCCCGTTTAGCAGTTCGGAGAATTTCGTCGTTGAGGAGAGCAGGATCAGGCTCAGCATGGAGAGCCAGGCCTTGATAAGGACATTCCACAGGATGAGCAGGCCGCTACTTGATACCTGCCATATCCAGATGTTGTAGCTGCCGGATGGCTCACCTGACTTGAGGAAGGGGATGAAGATGGCGATGAAGAGCACGAAGGGCACGATGACCAGAGACCGCTTCAGGACATAGAGCGTGGGTATCCTGGAGAGGAGGACCAGGCCGGCTATGATGGCGAAATAAAGGGCAAAGGCCTGCCAGCCTGTTGGTGGCGTAAGCACTACCAACAGGATAAATGCAAAGGTGGTGATGACCTTGGTGCGGGGGTCCAGCCTGTGGATAAAGCTGTCAAGGTCGCTATAGCGGTCCAGAAAGCTGTGTTTCATGGCGATCCCCGTTGATTACTGTTCATATCTATTCTTCCTGCTGTTTCCTCAATCTCAGAAGTCGGGCGAGCCCGTAGACAGCGCCGAAGATAACAAGTGTGCCAATTATCCCCGCCAGAATGGTGGCCAGGGCTTCATTCTCTATACCGGGGAAGAGGTAATCGGCGATAATCTGGAACGGAGCCTCCTCGGCAAACCCGATAAACTCGTGATCCTCGGCAACCTTCTCCAGTCCATCGGGGGAGGTTGAGGCCAGCGGCGAGATGAAGGCTACCGCCAGGCAAATAACAAGAGCGATATACCACCATTTCACCCGCATTTTTCCTTACTATATCCTCTCCAGCGCCATCAGGTCGCTCCGGGTGGCCATTACCAGGCTGAGCACTGCCACTGTGATTAACCCCTCACCGACGCCAATGAGTACGTGCCAGCCGGCCATCGCCGGTAGTGCTGCCTGGATGGGCAATACGCCTGAGACCCAGAGCTCTATGGCGCAGGCGATAGAGGCCAGCAGCACCGAGCACCAGGCGGCGATGAAGCTGCCCAAGAGTTGACTCCGTCTACCCATTCCCGTGAGGCGGGTCGTGAAGCGGTAGAGGTAGTAGCCGGAGAAGGTGGCGATAATACCCATGTTAAGGACATTAGCCCCCAGGGCGAGCAGTCCCCCGTCCTGGAAGATGAGGCTCTGAGCGATGAGGACGCAGGCCATGATAAGCATTGCAGCCCAGGGGCCGAGGAGGATGGCTGCCAGGGCAGCGCCGATGAGATGCCCCGAGGTGCCGCCAATGATGGGGAAGTTGAGCATCTGAGCGGCGAATATGAAGGCGGCCATTATGCCCATTAGTGGCACATGCTTTTCATCCAGTTTTTTCCGTGCCTCCCTGAGCCCATAGCCGATACCGCCCGCCGATACTGCATAGGTGGTGGTCACGGTGGCAATGTTCAGAAAACCATCAGGGATGTGCACTCAAATCCCCCTTTGTCTTAGCGCACCTTGTTGTATTTGCAACTAGTTGCAATAGTTACCCAAAAAAATCACCCCCGGCACTTGGAGCAGCGCCCGAAGATGGCGAGATGGCTTATGTTGGCCCGGAACCGGTACTCCTTGAGCAGGGTGTGCCTCAAGGTCAGGAACGGGGATTCCGTGGTCTCTATTGTGGCGCCGCACTTCTCACAGATCAGGTGGTGGTGGTGACCCTTTTCGGCGGGATGATAGCGAAATCTACCGCTCCCCAGGTCGGTCTCGGTTACTAGGCCCATTTTCTTCAGCAGCTCCAGGTTGCGATAGATAGTGGAAATATTCACCTGGGGATATATGGCGCAGACATGGGCATGGATCTCTTCAGCACTTATGTGGTCATTACTCTGCTGGAGGGCGGCCAGGATGAGCTGGCGCTGTGGGGTCATTCGGTAGCCTTGCTCCCGAAGTGTCTCGCCCGTCTCTTTGGGCCGGTTCAATTCCTTCATCGTGTTGTATGGTAGCACAGTTCAGAAATAATTGCAATAGTTTGCAGGTGCAACTGGAGGCAATAAGTATCGGCTTTTTATGGGTTTTCTGGTGGTTGTTAATGCTCGGCGTGCTTCTCTTTGCTGTCGAGCATGATGGTTACCGGTCCGTCATTATGGATCTTAACCAGCATGTGCTGCTGAAACATGCCGCTCTCTACCCTAAGCCCGCTTGAGCGAAGATAGGAGAGGAACTTCTCGAAGAGTGCTTCTGCCTCCTGCGGCGGTGCCGCCTGGGTGAAGCTGGGGCGTCTCCCTTTCCGTGTATCGCTTAAAAGGGTGAACTGGCTTACCACCAGGAGCTCGCCCCGGATATCGATAGCGGAGAGGTTGAACCTGCCTTCACTATCGGAGAAGATGCGCAGGCTCACCGTTTTCTCCGCCAGGTACCGCGCATCCGGCTCGGTGTCCCCCCTGGATATTCCCAGGAATACCACCAGCCCCCCGCCGATCTTCCCCACCACCTCGCCGGCGACACTTACCGAGGCTTCGCTCACCCTTTGTAGTAGTGCTTTCAACTGACCTTAACGCTACTTTTATCCTCGGTCTTGCTCTCCGGGGGTTTCTTGGGTGTGGTATCCTCACCTTCCTTCTTTGCGGGTTCCTTGGCGTCAGGCTCCGCTTTTTCCCTGCCGGTAGAAGCTACCCGCCCCCGACCGTGGTCGGTGACATAAAAACCACTCCCCTTAAAGAGAATGGGCACGGCATGGAAGACGCGGTTCGCCTTGCCCTGGCAGTGGGGACATATACTCACTGCCTCTTCATCGAATCTCTGTCTTTGGTCGAAACGGGAGTGGCAGACACTGCATTCGTATTCGTAGATAGGCATCGGATATGTAGCACTAAAGATTCTAGCATTTCTAGCAAGCTAAAGCAAGCGTCTGTACTCGCTCGCCTTGAATTTCATGCTGGACATCGATATAATGTGATAGCTGGGAAAAGCGGGGTGTGGCGCAGTCCGGTTTAGCGCGCTTGCATGGGGTGCAAGAGGTCGGAGGTTCGAATCCTCTCACCCCGACCAGACATAGGGAATAAGTATTCTAGACCACTTGCACAGGGTAAAAGTTCAGATAAAAGGTAAAGCTAGTCTAGACCACTTGCACCAGGCGGGCTCCCCGAAATGAAAGGTGCAGACAGGGTTAAACACAAAGCAGCTACTGGAAGGCTTCAGGTACGAGTTAGAGGTCATCACTAGGCCCCGGACGGTCGAGTACTACTGCGGAGAGATCCGCCGCTTTCTGCGGTGGGCAGATAGCGCAGGCATCCCCTCGGACATCAATCGCATAACCAAGCATCACATCCAATCGTTCTTCCACCACCTCGCCGTCACCCATGACGGTAAGAGGTCAGGGAAAGGGCCCGAGCATTTTGAGCGTGTGCGCTGACATCTACTATGCCCTGAGTCGCGATATCGAGCGCCTGAACAAAGAGCGGATTGATATGAGGGAAAAGCCCCTTAGGAGGCCGAACTACTCAAGCTTCGCCAAGTATTTTCACTGTTTTATGCCAGCTTGGTGATGCGGTTATCTCGAAGCTGGCTGAACGGGTGAACCAGCACCTGACTTCTAATCAGATTGCCGCCATTTTTCAGGGTCACGCCATTCATAACGAAATCGAAAAGGAAATCCATGATTTGTTCAAATGAGTATTTTTTATCCACTGTCATTCGAAACGACATTATCTCAATAAGACCAACAGGGGCATAGGCGAGCAAATCCGGGTCTATATCTCTGGAAATACCCTGTTCGACCAATTGACTGGTATTATCGCGGATAAGAGGTTCAGTAAGCTTTAGTGATAGCCTGAAGTTTTGCAGGTCGCCACTGGTTTGCCATCAGCCGTTGTGCCCGATCAAGGCTATCTTAACATCAAGGTGGCCACCCACTTCCATCATTCTCACTAGGCATAAATACCTATCCATTGATCATGGGCATGCGACATTTCGGCAAGCAGAAACAGGTATTACGGCGGAAGTCAGTTGTATCATCAGGGTGTTATAGTGATAGTGAAAGAAAAAAGAGGCATGAAGCCTCAGGAAAGGAGGGACTGAGATGGAATGGCAAATTATAGTGGCTCTGGTGGTGGTGGCACCTCTCATCCTCTTCCCGGTAGTCTTTATATGGTACCTGACCGCTGGTGGCTTGGTCGCCGCGCTGAGGGAGAGGCGGAAAGTAAAGGCTGCTGAAAAGGAGAGAATCGGAGCAGAGGCCTACCAGAAACCAGTATAGGCAATAGCCCGCACAGGCAAACACTGGGGATTCACAACCAGCCAAAATGACTGAAGCCAGCTAGGGAAAGGAGGGACTTTTATCAGCCCCTCCTTTCTTACCATATACCAGCGTTAAATTCTAGATTTAGTCCTGCTTTGAACTATAAAAAAATCGGAATTCGCTGTGGGTATTGAGAGTAGCTCTATGCACCTAATTCAGCGAAATAGTATTTTATCAATCCAAGTAAGATGGCATTTTTTGGGGTCTTACCTGATATTTCAGGAAAGTGGGCGTAAATTTCGCTGAACTGTGGCCCCGTGAATAATATGGAGCTCTAGGCAATTGTGACCAGAATGGTAGTTGAACTGTAATTCACTTGGTGGCGTTGATCCATCGGCAAATCAAACTGGTGCTTCTATTTCAATGGTCGTCCCTTTGCCGGGCTCCGATCGTATTCGTAGGTTGCCATCAAGCAGCCGTGCCCTTTCTTCCATTCCAATAAGTCCGAGCTTGCCCGCACGAGGTAGCTCTGATAAACTTCCCTTCACATCAAATCCTTTTCCATCGTCATAAAAAGACATTCTCATTTTATCTTCGGCAAATTCCACCACAACCTCCATTTTCGAGGCCTGAGCATGCTTCTGGACATTTCTAAATACCTCTTGAGCAATGCGAAATAGCACCAACTCCACCTCGGGCGAAAAACGTCGCTCCGTTCCGATTACCTTTTTAGTAGCATCGATTCCGTAGCTTACGTTCATGTCATCGACTAGCCATTCCAATGCTGGCAACAGGCCCAGTTGATCTAATATCGCCGGGCGTAAATCGTGGCTAAAACGGCGCACACCCTCCATTACGCTCTCAGCTCTTTCCCGTAGCTGATCTATCGAATGTATAGTAGTCTCCGGCAACAGCTCCTTGCCCTCTATTATCGCGTCGAAGTCAAGCAATAGGGTAGCCAGATCCTGGGCCGTCTCATCGTGAAGCTCGCGGGCAATTCTCTTCCGTTCCTCCTCCTGAGCTTTGGTGATCTCAGCGATGTAGAACTGCATATTGTCCCTAAGTCTTTTTTGTTCGGTAATGTCCCTAATAGTAGCCTGGACAGCTACTGGTTGCGCGTTTTCATTCAGTATCCTGATTGCCGCATCGCAAATCACCCTCGCGCCGTCCTTCCTGATCAACTCCAATTCGTAGCGCTGTCTTATTATTTCACCCTCAAGTTGCCTTTTTTGCATTTCTATGGCAATACTAAAGCTATCAGGCGTGAGGAACCGTGATATATTCATTTTTGTCAGCTCATCTGAGGTGTAACCGGTGAGGTATGACATTGCCTGATTGACCTCAAAGATGTTTCCTTCCAGATCGCGAATGACGATAGCATCACTGGCGCTGTTAAACAGGTCCCGATAGCGTGCCTCTGAGGCCATAAGTAGATTGGCATTGTTCTCGAGATCGCGGTTGGCCTTACTTTCATTCTGCCTTCGATCCCGTTCTAAGCCGAAGGCTATAGTCGCTATACTAGCTATCGCGGAGAAGATTAATGCTCTCAAGACTGGGTCGGGGTGGGGAGAAAACAATAGCGAACGAGGTAGAACGATGCAGAGGGTTATTACCGAGATCACTAACGCGCCCTTAAACCGGAATACGGCAGCGCAATATAGCATGGGTATTAGGAACAACAGGCGGTGTAGATCATGGATATATTCCTCGGTGAAGAATCTCTGGCCGAAAGGCAACCAGCTTAGATCGACGTGGTCAGCATAGTAGCTGAGAGTGAAGATGACCATCAAAGCGGCGATAATCCAGAGATGGGGATTTCGTAAAAGACTACGATTCTTGCTCGGAACTAAATTGATACCTTGCGCCATAACTCTGGATCGGCTCACTAAGGTAGATCGTCTAGGGTGAGCCAGCCTTCCCTGAGCGCGTGAAGCACGGCCTCGGTGCGCGAGTTGACATTTAATTTGGCAAAGATATTTACCAGGTGTGTTTGAACGGTGCGCACGCTGATGGTAAGCCCCTGGGCTATCTCCTTATTACTCATCCCTTTAGCAGCCAGCTTAAGCACCTCCAGTTCTCGCTGGTGTAACTGATGCGATGATTCATCGACGCTGGCCGAGCCTGTAGAAGATGCCAGACGACTGAAAACCCCGCGGGCAGCACCTGAATCGAGTACCATCTCACCATCATGCAGTGCCCTGATAGCAGCGCTAAGTTCGCGAACCCGTACACTCTTCAATAGGTAGCCAGCCGCACCCGCGTCTATAGCGTTGATCACATATGGCTCATTGTCATAGGCACTTACGATAAGTATGGCAGTGTCGGGACATACAGCCTTTATCTGCTTGGTAGCCTCAATACCGCTAAGCTTGGGCATGGCGACGTCGATGACGGCGACATCGGGTTGCAGTTCACTGGCCAGCTTGACCGCCTCTTCGCCGTCGCCCGCCTTACCGACCACCTCGAGATCCTCCTGTTCCCCCAAGAGCCGGCTTAGACCCTCACGAAAAGCAGGGTGATCATCAGCAAGAAGGACCCTTATCCTCTCCATAACAAGCTTAAATTAGTGAATTGTGCGTATATGAGCACTATGCCCAAGAACAATAGTATCACAAAGAATAGGTGTTGTCGACGTTGGGGCTTGCTAGTTTTAGCATTAATTACTTAGCGCTATTGGCCAAATTACTTAGTGTACTGCTTAAGTATCAAGAGCGATCTTTAAGTATTTCACACGTCAGAAATAGGCGTTCCTGCTGATGGAATTCCAATATCATAGATTTAAAATTAAGTTAGGAGCCGAGAAAAATGTCAACAACATTGAGATAGCTGTACGATTGATGGTTGTCTCAGTACCGCTACTATAGATATTCAGGCTTCATAAAAGGAGAAAAACAAGGGCTAAGGTAGTTGAGGTTATGGATAATGGTTTTACCGCGGTGAATGTGACGACCGCGATGTCTGTTATGGTCAAGACTGCCAGAGAGTTGCTGAGAAGGGCAATATGAAGAATGCTTATCTGAAGAAGGCTTATCTATTAATCGATGTTGACATCAGCACCAAGCCAGAGCAAGTAGCTAGGTTGCTGCGTAAAAAACCCTCTATAAGCTATGCAGATGCCGTAACCGGTCCTCATGACGTTATTGCTGTCTTGGAGGGATGGGACAAGGGGGGTCACAGCTCGAAAGCATTAAATGAAGTCAAAGAAATCGCAGGGGTCAGGTATATCACCACCTGCTTTGCGATAAGAACTGAATCTGGCAATGGAACTTGAATAGTGGATCTATAGCTATTAGCTCAAATAAAGGGATATTAGTGAAGTGGTTGGAATAATGACTTCCAGATGGTCGGCTGTAGTTAGCATGCAAATGAAGTATGCGCCAGACAAAACAGTGAAACAGTGATAGTATAGTAATGGCAACAAAACCGTAGGCACTTTAACGGTATAAAGGAGGAGAGGGCTTATGGAAATAAACCGTAGAGACTTTATAAAGCTATCGGGAGCAAGTGTCGGTACAACAGCGATTGCTATTTACCTCGGCAGCGGAACGGCGCTAGCCGCAGCCCGAGAGATCCCATTAAAAAAGAGGGTCAAAGAAACATCTACCATCTGCTGTTACTGCGGCGTTGGCTGCGGAGCCATTGTTGCAACCTATGAGGATGGAATCACTAAGATAGAAGGGGACCCGGACCATCCTATCAACCAGGGCTCGCTTTGTCCCAAGGGACTGGCCATGTCTCAGATACGTGAGGTGAATGGCGAGCTTAACCCGTACCGGCTTACAAAGCCCTTGTATAGAGCCCCTGGAGCAACCGATTGGGAGGAGAAGTCGTGGGACTGGATGATAGATACTATCGCAGCCAGGGTCAAGGAGACGCGCGACGCCCCGGGCGGGTTCACCATGAATGATGACAACGGAAAGACGGTCAATCGCAATGAGAAGATCGCCAGTCTCGGCGGAGGCGAGCTAGATAACGAGGAATGTTACCTCCTGTCCAAAATGAACCGTGCCCTTGGGGTCGTATACTTAGAACATTGTGCCCGTATATGACACTCCTCTACGGTAGCGGCTCTGGCAGAGTCGTTCGGTAGAGGGGCAATGACCAACCACTGGATCGATATCAGGAACTCCGACTGCATCATGATTATCGGATCCAATGCGGCAGAGAATCATCCCATATCCTTCACGTGGGTCACCGCGGCAAAGGAGCGTGGGGCAAAGCTCATCAATGTCGACCCACGCTTCACCCGCACTTCATCCAAGGCTGATATCTACGCCCGGCTTAGGTCAGGCACGGATATTGCCTTCATTGGAGGCATGATATACCACGTGCTTGAAGATATGAGAAAGAATCCCCATAACTACAACATTGAATATGTCACTCAATACACCAATGCAGCCTATGTGGTTAGTAGTGATATCAAGCTGCCAGGTGAAGAGGGGCAAAACGGACTCTTCAGCGGATGGGACGGCACTAAGTACGATACCAGTACCTGGAAGTATGCTAATACCACAAAGCCGACTGCTGAGGCAAAGCTGCTCACACCGGATTGGAGCGGCTGGACGAATAGGGCCAGTCCTGACCCCGATGAGGCCTGGGCAGAGCTTAATGACTATTGCGTGCTCAAACTATTATGGAAGCAGTATAGTCGATATGACAAGGTAACGGTTTCGAAGATCACTGGTGTTCCCCAAGAGAAACTTGAAGAAGTATACTCTGAGTTTGCCAAGACAGGTACAACAGGCAAGGCGGGTACCATCATGTATGCCATGGGTACCACTCAGCATACTCATGGCACCCAGAACATCAGGGCCTACGCCATCCTCCAGCTCCTGCTGGCAAACATGGGTATTGCCGGTGGTGGTATCAACGCCCTGCGCGGCACATCCAACGTTCAGGGTTCCACCGATATGTGCCTGCTTAGCCATATCCTGCCGGGTTATCTCAAGGTGCCAACTAATGGTGATACCGACACCACCCTCGCAGGCTATCTCGGCAGAATAACGCCTGGGAACATTACCCCTCCCGCTAGTCTGGAGGGGGGGAATCCCGTTAACTGGTGGCAGCACACTCCGAAATATCTGGTGAGCCTGCTCAAGGCCTGGTGGCCCGATACCGATCAAAATACCAGCTTTCACTACTTACCCAAGGTGGCCAATGGCGTCAACTACACCCACATTGGGATGTTTGAGGCGATGGGCGAAGGCAAGATAGAAGGTTTATGGGTCTGGGGTCAAAATCCGGCAGCTGGCGGCCCCAACTCCAACGGAGAACGCGAGGCCTTGGGTAAGCTGAAGTGGCTGGTAGCAGCTGATATATGGATGAATGAGACTGCCGAATTCTGGAAGAGGCCCGGAGTCACGCCTGGAGACATCGAGACTGAGGTGTTCCTTCTGCCCGCTGCTTGTTCCTATGAGAAGTACGGGAGCATCTCCAATAGCGGCCGCTGGGCACAGTGGCGCTACAAGGCTGTGGACCCGCCGGGAGAGGCCAAACCCGACCTGGAGATAATGAGCGGCATAATGACGAAGCTGAAACAGCTTTACGCTACGGATACCGGTGCGCCTGCTCGTGAGGCTATCACTGAATTGTACTGGCCATATGGCGATGATCCTGATCCGGATCTCGTAGCTATGGAAGTCAACGGTTATGCCTTGGTGCCCTTTACTACCGGGACTCGGACATATGCTGCTGGGGAACTGATCGACAGTTTCGTCCACCTGAGAGAAGATGGTAAGACCTCTTCAGGCAACTGGCTCTACTGTAATCAGTACACTGAGGCGGATGGAAACAAGCTGAAGAGACGTGACCCAGTAGACATCTCGCTCAATCAAATTGGACTCTACTCCGATTGGGCGTGGTGCTGGCCGCTAAATCGCCGCATCATATACAACCGCGCCTCGGTGGACCTCGACGGCAATCCGTGGGACAGTGAGCATCCAGTGCTCCGATGGAATGGTGCCGACTGGGAGGGCGATGTAAAGGATGGCGGTGGAGGACCGGTAAGGGACGGTGGAAATCTGCCCTTCATAATGAAGCCTGAGGGTGTGGCATGCCTCTGGGGCTATGGACTCAAGGACGGGCCGATTCCCGAGGTCTATGAGCCTTGGGAAAGCCCGATCAGGAATGTGATGTCGCAGCAGCAAAGTAACCCCGCAGCGTTTATAGGGGCATTTATGAATGCCCGTGGCACGGATGCTGATTACCCCTATATTGGAACTACATACCGCTGCACCGAGCACTGGCAGACAGGGATTATGACCAGGAACCTGCCATGGCTTGTAGAGATGATGCCAGAGATGTATGTGGAGCTGGGCGAGGACCTGGCAGCCACCCTGAACATTGAGAACGGGGATAAGGTAGTAGTAAGCTCGGCACGGGGGGGAATTGAGGCTGTGGCAGTTGTGACCCAGCGCTTCTGTGGGATAGCGGTGAATGGGAAGACAGTACATCACATAGGCATACTAAACCACTGGGGCTATTCGGGCATGTCCAAAGGCGACAGCGGCAACATCCTCACTCCCCACGTTGGTGATGCCAACACTACCATTCCCGAATACAAGACTTTCTTGTGCAATGTAAGGAGGGCATAGGATGACTAAAGGAGTGCTGGTCGATCTCAATAAATGCATAGGATGCAGGGCATGTCAGGTGGCCTGTAAGCAGTGGAATGAGCTAACGGCAGAGGAGACCACCAATCGGGGAACCTACGAAAACCCGCCCCATTTATCCGCCCACACCTTTACCCGTATACGCTTCAATGAAGTAGCAGATAATGGCAATTTCCACTGGGTCTTTGCTAAGCAGCAGTGTATGCACTGCGAGCATCCGGCTTGTCAAGCCGCTTGTCTTGTGGGTGCTCTGCAGAAGAACGAATTCGGGGCGGTGGTCTATGATGATAAAAAATGCATCGGCTGTCGCTACTGCATGATGGCCTGCCCCTTTGGCATACCAGCCTTTGAGTGGGAAGAACCGCTACCCTGGATCCGCAAGTGTACCTTTTGCTCCGACCGGCAGGGCGGCGGCCTGGAGCCAGCCTGCGTCACTGCCTGTCCTACCGGTGCCCTTAAATTAGGCGAGCGTGACGAGTTAATCGCCGTGGCAAGGGGGCGCATCTCGGCCAAGCCGGATGAATACGTAGACCATATTTATGGAGAGAGAGAGGTGGGAGGTACATCTTGGCTTTATCTGTCTCCTGTTCCATTTGAAAGAATCGGTTTCCCAACACGCGGAGATGCGGCAGTGACCATCAATCCTGAACGCGCTATGAGTGCGGTTCCGCCGGCGCTGTTCGCAGTAGCGGCCCTTATGACCGGCCTCTATTGGGTTATCAAACGTAAGGACAGATTGAATCGAGCAGAAACCGATGACCAGAAGGAAAAAGAAGAGGTGGCCAAATGACTACGGTAAGACGTTCATTCGGCGATATTGTATCAGTGGGACGTTCATTCCCTATTGGCACCTCCATCCTGACAGCCGTGGCTGTCATCGGACTCGGGGTGATGATCTATCGCTACCTAAACGGGATAGGTGCCATCAGTAACCTTAGCGACGGCCGTGCCTGGGGACTGTGGATCAGCTTAGACCTGTACTGCGGCGTTGCTCTGGCAGCGGGAGGATTTACCCTAGCAGGAGCGGTCTACATCTTTAACCGAAAGAAGTACTACCCAATAATAAGATCAGCCATTCTAACGGCGTTCCTGGGATACACATTGGTTATCCTTGCCCTACTGGTAGACCTGGGGCAACCGTGGTATATCTGGCACATCATCATTAACTGGAACATCCATTCCCCTCTGTTCGAGGTGGGTGTTTGCGTGATGACATATACCATCGTTCTGGCCCTCGAGTTCAGCCCGGTGGTCTTTGAGCGGCTAAATTTGCGCGTTCCGCTACGAATAATACGGTCGATTCAGATCCCGCTGGTTATCGCTGGCATCGTTCTATCTACACTGCATCAGTCCTCCCTGGGCTCGATGGTGCTTATGATGCCAGAGACGGTGGACCCCCTGTGGTATACGCCGATCCTGCCACTTCTTTTCCTCATTTCGGCTATTGCAGTGGGGCCAGCCATGGTAATATTCGAGTCGTCTCTCAGCAGCAGGGCATTCGGCCACAAGCTGGGCCAGGATATTCTAAGCGGACTGGGCAAGGCTATCCCCTACATCCTGGGTTTATACCTACTTCTGAGATTGGTAGATCTGGCAGTATCGGGAGAAATAGGCCTAATCTTCAGCAACTACCCGCACAACATGCTATGGTGGTTAGAGATAATTGTTGGGGTGGCTCTGCCAATTATCCTACTTTCACGGGCTAGTATTAGACAGAGCAAAACCAAACTATTATGGTGCGCGCTGCTTGTCGTAGGCGGGTTGGTGCTCAATCGCTTCAATGTGAGTTGGTTTGCCCTCGCCGGACGAGAGGGCTACACTTACTTCCCTCACTGGATGGAGATTGCAGTATCGGCGGGGCTTATAGCCTGGGCCATAATCATAGTAATGCTGGCTAACCGGTATTTACCTTTGCACCACCATGAGGGAGAGTGGAAAGTGGGTGGAGGCAAGTCGCATCGGGGGTGAGGTTTTAAATCCTAGTCTCCGAATTTAGAGTTCGGCGTCCTGAGCATTGGACGACTAAGCCATCACGCAGACTACGGTGCCGCATGCACCGTAGTCTTGCTATACGTGAGTCATTTAAGACCCCATTGAACTTAACGCTGGTTTACTTCTGACCCGCCCCATCCGTATACGCCTCCCTCTTATTTTAAGTCCTTACTCCTCGGCTGACCTCTGTATGCCCAGCCGAATGGCAGCGATGAGGTAAGTTTCTGTCAAGGCATATTTAAACTTAGGGGTGTACAGAATCATCTTGGTACAACTTTAGATGGTACTTTTTATTCCTCAAATCTGCTCTCCCAGCCTAGAAGTGGACTTGATGCAGTGTGAAAAAGGGCGTAGAATCAGGTTGAAATGATTAAGTCACATGTTGGAGCATAAGCAACCGCTGATAAAATTAGAAAATGCTTGATATCCCGGAGAAAATAGGGTGTTTACTACAACCGGTAGGGTGGGCAAGCGCAATAAAAATCTTTCCGTTGAAGTAAGAGGTGACAAGGAGAAGTTGACCCCTTTTCTCCGGCGACTAG
>Ga0307378_10000277_pt1 | contig 96246 bp, 88 predicted proteins | sample UN1MG_FD_202238 | JGI IMG/M metagenome (GOLD analysis project Ga0307378, IMG submission 202238) | Soil microbial communities from Risofladan, Vaasa, Finland - UN-1 | ecosystem: Environmental > Terrestrial > Soil > Coastal area > Acid sulfate soil | place: Finland: Risofladan, Vaasa | collected...
AATGAACTTTATAGTGAACAGAAATGGCAGGAATTATTATCAAAGTCTCCAGAACCAATGATTAATATGGCAAAACAAGCTCTTCAAGAACATATTAATGGAAAAAGTCAGGCGATGTAGTGAATCCCATTTCATCCTTCTCTGAATTTCAAATGTGTGAATACGGAATACAATATCTGGCCAGTGAGAGTGACAATGGATTATCGGGCGCTTGCTGTAAGAAATGATAAGTCAGTGATTTGGTACTGGATTGGTGACCATAATAAATATGAGCAGTTATTAAAAGCTTTATAGCGTAGCTAAGCACCAGCGCCCCCTCTGGTTTCTGGACAAAACTTTCTCTTTTCCCGTCTTTGAACGGGATTGTTCATTTAAAATTTCTTCCGGGAATTTCAAATACAAAAAAGCAATCCAAAAAGTCCTGTTGATCCTGTCAAAGAAAAAATAAGTTTAAAAGTTGAGAACGTTATATATTAAAAAGCAATTGGCTTTTAAATATTTTTCATATGTGCTAAGAGAAAAATGAATAAATCAAAGAACCTAAATGCAGATTAATGAGATTCGTAGCGAGAAAAAATCAATAAACAATAAAAAGTGAGATACAACATGAAAAACACAAATAAAAAATTAATAGAAAATTCGAGAGAGAAAATAGATATATTATTGTCATTTGGTGCAAGTGAGGAACTCGATACCAGTTTAGACAAATTAATTACATTTCAAATAGCCAAATATAACAACAATATAAATCAGATACGTTATGAACTGGAAAGATTTGAGACCAAATATCAAATGGCTTCAGAGGAATTTTTCAGTAAATTTGAGGCTGGGACGCTGGGTGACGATGCAGATTATTTCGAATGGGTCGGATTGTATGAAAATGTTCTTTTATATAAACAAAGAATTAAGTCTCTAAAATCCGTACTTAAAAAATGATAAACACCTATCTAAACGATCTCGATGCGTTCATCAGTGCAAACGATGCTGTGGCTAATATCGATGTTATAAGGAGAGATATACGTGATACCGGTTTGGAAAAGATAGCTCTTTACCGTTACCGTTTGAAACTGAAGGATGGATCGATTGTTGAGCTTACAGAAAGGATCGTTACCATCCAGAAATTAATTCTTTCCCTGATCATCTGCATGACGGGGCAGTTGATAATGTAAAGAGTTTTAAAAAGTGCAGTGCATTAGATATACTTACAGGTATCATTAATGAGATAGTTACCCTGTAATCCGAGGTCCTTAAAACTGCAGTCACCAGCGCCCCCTCTGGTCTCTTTGCAAAAGTTTCTCTTTTCGGCGTAGCCGATTGTTCATTTGGAATTTCTTCCGGGAATTTCAAATACAAAAAAGCAATCCAAAAAATCCAGTAAATCCTGTCCAAATAAAATATAAAAAAACATCATGAATAACATTCTTCCATCGCCATCATCTGTTTCCACTGCTGATCGACATCTTTTAAATGGCCATAGCGGAGGTCTGCTTTGGTTCACGGGTCTATCAGGAAGCGGCAAGTCCACGCTGGCTCATACTGTTGAAAAAAAACTGCACAGCCTTTCCGTGCGCAGTTATGTGCTTGACGGAGATAATATCAGAACAGGTCTGAATAAGGATTTGGGCTTGAGTCCTGAAGATAGAAAAGAGAACATCCGTCGCATTGCCGAGACGGCAAAACTTATGGTAGATTCAGGGCTGCTTGTTTTTGCCGCTTTTATTGCGCCATACAGGCAAAGCAGGGAGTATGTGCGTAAATTAATGATCAACTGGCCCTATTATGAAATCTATCTCAAATGCAGTATTGAAGAATGTGAAAAACGTGATCCAAAAGGCCTCTACAAAAAAGCCCACGCAGGTGAAATAACAAACATGACCGGAATTTCCGCGCCTTATGAAGAACCCGAACATCCCTCACTTATTATCGAGACAGATAAACTTGGTTTGCAGCAATGTGTGGATGAGGTGATTAGTTTTTTGCTAAAACAGGGTTTGATTAGCACAGAGTTTCAGCCCGAATTTGATACAATTTAACCGGGGTGCCAGAAAAGAACAAAAATCAATATAGCCGGTCAGGGACATCCCCAAAGTTGTCCCATATCTAAAAAATAAAATATTGGAGAAAAACAATTAATGATTCAACCAGTAAAAATTAAAGATTTTATGATCGGCTATGGTAACCCCTGTTTTATTATTGCGGAAGTAGGAGTCAATCATAATGGCGATATAAAGCTGGCTCACAAGCTTATCGATGTTGCGGCAGAGGCAGGCGCAGACGCTGTTAAGTTCCAGAGCTTTGTAACCGAGGATCTTGTCATGCCAGAAGCGCAAAAAGCAAGATATCAGGTTGAGACCACTGGGCAGAACGGTGGGCAGTTTGCCATGCTCAAGTCACTGGAACTGTCCAAAGACCAGCAAAAAGAATTGAAATCGCATTGTGATGAAATCGGCATTTTGTATCTATGCACACCTTATGAAGAAAAAAGCGCTGACTTGCTTGAACATATTGGGGTTGCTGCATATAAGATCGCATCAACAGATACTTCGAATATTCTCTTTCTTCGCTATCTGGCGCGGAAAAATATTCCGGTTATTCTCTCTACAGGCATGTCATCTCTTGGGGAGGTAGAGGAATCTGTGAATGAACTGAAGCTGCACGGCTTGGATGGGAAGCTTATTATTTTGCAGTGCACCTCAGAATACCCCGTTCCTGTCCAGGATATAAATCTGAGGGCAATGAAAACAATGGAACTGGCATTTGGCTGTCCGGTTGGATTTTCCGATCATACTCCGGGAATTGGTGCCAGTCCTTGGGCGGTTGCGGCAGGGGCATGTATTGTGGAAAAGCATTTTACTCTGGACAGAAATATGGAAGGCCCGGATCATCGAGCATCTATTGAACCCGATGAACTTAAAGAGCTGGTCAGGACAATTCGCAATGTGGAAGCAGCTTTGGGTGATGGAATCAAGAGGCCAATGCCCAGTGAATTGCCAAACAAAACCCGAATGCAAAAAAGTCTTGTGGCAACACGTTCAATACCTGCTGACGAAACTATTCAAGAAACCGATTTAACCTGTAAACGCCCTGGGAGTGGACTCCCACCAAAATGGTTTGACAGAGTAGTTGGCAGAAAAGCCGCAAAGCGGATTCAAAAAGAAGAAATGCTTGAATTGAATTCTGTCAACTGGTCTGATTGATAAAACCCCCATGCGAAAAAATCTCAAATATACTCTCGTCAGTCCATCTTGGGCAGAAAAACTGGCACAATTTTTTAAGGACATTATTGCCAACAAAGACGATCTGTATTTTCATCCTCATCCTTTGACCTGTGAAATGGCGAAAAAGATTGCAATACATAAAGGAGATGATCTTTATTTCCTGCAAATCAAGGATAATAGAATTGCAGGGTATGCGATGCTGCGCGGTTGGGACGAAGGCTATACAATCCCCAGCCTTGGCATTGCGATGCATCCAAATTTTCGAAATCAAGGTTTGGGCACAGATTTCATGGGGTTTTTGCATAATCAGGCAAGAGCAAAGGGCGCAGACAAGGTCAGACTCAAGGTATATCTTAGCAATACACGAGCACGTCATTTCTACGAAAGTCTGGAATATTCCTTCATTGATGAAGAAAATGGCCAGTTAATAGGCTATTGTGAGCTATAGAAAATAATGATTTACGTATCCTCATCCTGTTCAAAACAGAAAAGAATCGGCCCTGCCATTCTGGAACTTGCCGAACATGGTTTTCGGAATATTGAATTATCCGGCGGGACAGAGTATTATGAAGGTTATGAAGAGGACCTATTCAGTCTGAAAGAGAAATACAATCTGAATTATCTGGCCCATAATTATTTCCCTCCTCCGAAAAAGGATTTTGTTCTTAACCTGGCGTCGTTGAATGATTCGATATTTGAAAAAAGCCTAGCACAGTTGCGCAAGGCAATTCAACTTTCTCACCTGTTGGGCGCGGATAAATTTGGATTTCACGCTGGTTTTTATGTGAATATCAGCTTAGCTGAAATCGGCAAGGCAATTTCAGAGAGTCGTTTATCTAACACGAAGCAGGTGCATGAAAGATTTTGTAGTGGATTCAATTTAATTAAAAGCGAGGCAAAAGGGATAGAGATATATGTTGAGAACAATGTATATTCAAATACAAATTTTAATATATATGGGCAGCAAAATCCTTTTATGCTGGCTTCTCCTGAGGAATATAGAAAATTGAAACAGCATATTGATTTTAAATTGCTTTTAGATGTTGCGCATCTATATGTTTCTTCCCACACCCTCGGTTTTGATTTTAATACAAACTTTGATCGGATGATCATGGAGACAGATTATGTTCATTTGAGCAATAATGATGGCTGCCATGACCAGAATGCGAATTTTGCAGCTGGCAGCAAACTGCTAAATAAAGTAAAGAAGAAACATTTAAAAGATAAAACAATAACGCTGGAAATTTATACGGGGCTGAATAGTTTGAGAGAATCATTTGATCTTATCGCTACCTTGGTGGCTGATTAGTAGTATCAAACATGTTGAGGGCGAGATGAAGGAAAGGATAAAAAATATAACAGTCGATTCCACAGGCACCATCCGAGAGGTTCTGCAGGCCATTGATCGAGGCGCTCTTGGGGTTGCATTGTTTGTTGAACCCGGCAGTGAAAAGTTTGTTGGTTTGGTTACGGATGGTGATGTGCGCAGAGCCTTGCTCAAAGGTTTGGGATTAGAATCGTCCGTGAGCAGAATTGATCATCCTGAAACAATAACAGCAACCGTGGATATGGGCATGGATGAAATATCCGCTATGTTCAGTAAACCGATCAGGATTGTCCCTGTCCTGAATGATGACAGAAAAGTAGTTGACCTTGCGATATTTAACACACACGTTTATCTCCCTGTTGCTGAGCCCAAGTTCGGGGATGCCGAGCTCAGATATGTAAGCGAGTGTATACTTACCGGCTGGGTATCATCAGCCGGAAAATTTGTAACAAAATTTGAAGAGCAGTTTGCTGAATTCTGTGAGACAAAATTTGCTGTTTCATCAAGCAGTGGAACCACCGCCCTGCATCTTTCTCTGCTTGTTCTTGGGATTGGCCCCGGAGACGAGGTTATTGTTCCTTCTTTCACGTTTATCTCCACTGCCAATGCAGTGACATTTACAGGAGCAAAGCCTGTTTTTGTTGATAGTGAACCGAGTACCTGGAATATCAACCCAGGTGAAATCAAAAAGGCCATCACAGCCAAAACCAAAGCAATCATTCCTGTTCATCTCTATGGTCATCCTGCGGATATGGACCCTATTCTTGATATTGCCCGAGAGTATAATCTTGCTGTTGTTGAAGACGCTGCTGAGGCCCATGGTGCGTTGTACAAAGGAAAGAAAGTAGGCTCATTAGGCAATATGGGTATGTTTAGCTTTTATGGGAACAAGATCATCACCACAGGCGAAGGCGGTATGATTGTTACAGACAATAATGATTTGGCTGAAAAAATACGTATCCTACGCGATCATGGCATGGATCCAAACCGACGCTATTGGCATTCCATTCTTGGATACAATTATCGCATGACTAATATTCAGGCCGCTCTCGGCGTTGCCCAGATGGAGCGTATTGATCAGATTGTGGAACAGAAGCGGAGAAATGCTATTTTGTACAATAAAGGTTTCCAAGATATTCCCGGGATAACCCTGCCGCCTGAAGCAGCATGGGCTAAAAATATCTATTGGCTGTACTCAATACTTATAGATGAGGAAGAATTCGGAATGTCGTCCAAAAAATTGAGAAGCCAATTGAAGGAAAGAGGCATTGAAACACGCTCACTTTTTACGCCGGCACATCAACAACCTATTTACAATACTGGACAGAGCCTGCCGGTATGTGAAATGTTATCACGTTGCGGCTTGAGCCTGCCTTCTTCCGTGAATTTGAACGGGAACGAGATTGAGAGGATTACAGGAGAGATTAGGACCCTTCAAGAATGTGCATCTAATAACCATCATATATTATAACGATAAGGGTTATAAACATGATAAATATTGAACAATGCTATCTGTGCGGTAGCGTAAAGTTTGACAAAAGATCCGGTAGTGTGCGTGATAACCCTGAATTAGAGGTCTTTGAATGCGCATCCTGTGGGCTGGTTTTTCTTTCATCGTTTGATCATATTATAGATGGCTTTTATAAAAGTTCAGAGATGCATGGAGAGAAAGTTCCAGATCCAAAAGCCATGCTCAAAGACACTGAATGGGATGACGAACGGCGTTTCCAGTATCTCAAATCAGCCTTGCCAAATCAGAAATTATTGGACTTTGGGTGCGGGGCAGGCGGGTTTCTTTTAAAGGCGAGGGAATTGGCTGCCACGGCGCATGGCGTGGAACTGGAAACACGTCTGAACAGTCATTATCAAAGCAGTAATCTTACGGTCTTTCAAAACGTTTCCGATATTTCAACCGACATTCGAGGGGAGGGGTACGATATTATAACCATGTTTCATGTGTTGGAGCATATTCCAGATCCAAAATCAATATTGAGTGAATTAAGTAAAATGCTGTCAGAGGGCGGACAGATTATTATAGAAGTGCCAAATGCTGATGATGCATTGTTGACCCTTTACCAAAGCGAGGCTTTTTCTCATTTTACCTATTGGAGTTGCCACCTGTTTCTGTTTACATCAAAAACCTTACAACTGTTATTTGACCAAATGGATTTAAAGGTGAATTATATCAAACAGATTCAAAGATATCCGCTGTCCAATCACCTGTACTGGCTGGCAAACAGCAGACCAGGCGGACACCAAAAATGGCATTTCCTTGATTCCTCAGAATTGCATGCTGCTTATGAAAAACAACTCGCAGCCATTGGCAAATGCGATACGATTTTGGCAAGCATTTCAACATGTTAAAAGGCGGAAAACTCCATTTCAAAAATTTTATTTATATCCTAACCTTCCAGTACATTTTGTCTGAAAACAATAGAAAGGAGTTGAATGATAAACGGAAAATCGGTTTTAGCAATTATTCCTGCGCGTGGCGGTTCAAAAGGGCTTCCCGGGAAAAACATAAAAGAACTGTGTGGCAAGCCTTTGATCGCATGGTGTCTTGAGACAGCTAAGGCTTGTGGCAGTATTGATCGAGTTGTAGTGTCAACGGACGATAAGAATATTGCCGATGTTGCAAAAAAATACGGCGCAGAAGTGCCTTTTATGCGCCCAGTAGAATTGGCAACCGATACGACATCGACTATAGATGTCATTATTCATGCCGTAAACTGGTTTGAGAAATACGAGAATTATCAGCCAGCATATATTCTGTTATTACAACCAACATCACCATTGCGGACGGCAGAAGACATCGAAGGTGCCATCCAAACCTTAAATGATAAAAATGCCCGAGCCGTTGTTTCAGTCTGCGAAGCCGAACATCACCCATGGTGGTCAAACACATTGCCTGAAAATGACAACATGAAAGATTTTATAAGGTCGGACATCCTTAATGAGCGCAGGCAGGATTTGCCGGTTTTTTATCGACTTAACGGCGCCATATATTTGGCCGATACGGATTACCTGCATAGACATAATGGATTTTTTGGCCCGGATACTTTTGCTTATAAAATGCCAAAAAGCCAATCAGTTGATATTGACTCGGCCATAGATTTCAAGCTGGCCGAATTGTTGTTCGAGGAGAAGAACAAGTAATGAACTCACTTCTCAGACATTGCTGCATGGCCCAACCGGATGAAATGTTAAGCATGCTTATTTATCTCGCATCAGACGCCTCAAGCTACGTCACAGGCCAGAATATTGTGGTGGATGGCGGGCTTTCAGCTTGGTAGAAATTCAATCAAACTACAGATCATTCATCAAAGATAACGCCATTGTCATTGTCGGCCATATAATGGTCTACATGAAGGGCATTATTCTGATGCCCATAATAATCAAAACTGTCGGTGTTACGATCTATGGCGGATTTGTGCTGCTTTCGTCGGTTCTTGGGATTGTTTTTGGAATTTCGTCATTCGGCGCGGGCTTCAGGGCGAAAAGGTTTATGCCGTCGGCCGGGAACATACAAGCCCGGCGGGAACTGTTTTACCCCCAGTTCTTCTTTCAAATGTTCTCCATAGTTTTTTTTTCAGCCTTATTAGTCCTCCTGGACAGTCAGATAAATGTTTACATCTTCAAAAACGAGATTACCTATTCCGTTATGGTAATACCGGCTTATCTGGCCCTATACTTCCTTTATTCACAGGGAAGTGATTATTTCAGATATACATCGAGAGTAAAATACATGACAGCGGCAACGTTATGTTTTCCTTACATCCATATCGGGCTTATCCTCCTTTTTTTCTATTACTATAGATACATAAGCATAAATGTCCTTGTGATGTCTTACGCCATTTCCGCTTTTTTGATTGCAATACCTTGCTTCTGGATTGTTTTCAGGGAGATTGGGGCCAAGTTCTCATTTTACAGTATAAAAGGCCTTGTTTCAGATATCAAAATCGGCTTTCCCCTTGTCCTCGGTTTTATCGTTGATTTTATCTTAGCCGGCAGCGACCGGTATTTTATTGCATTTTATATGACAGTTTCGGCAGTGGGATATTACAACCCTGGATACGTTCTTGGTTCCCTTATTGTTTTTATCCCCAAGGCAATGGGAACGGCACTTCCCCAGCTTATGTCAAAGGCCGTGGACAACAAAAACGAATACGAAGCCCAGAGGATGCTCAATTATGCGCTCAAGATATTCCTGCTCCTCGCAATTCCTTTTATTTTTGGAAGTATAGTTCTCGGCAAACCGATTTTAACTCTGTTGGCCAATAGCGAGGTTGCGGAAAATGCATATCTTGTAACGCCTCTTGTGGCATTAGGGACCCTGTTTTACGGCCTGAATATCATCCTTTCAAACGTGCTGTTTGTGCGCATGAAGACCTATGCAATGTTTAATATGAATCTTTTTGCGTCAGCATTCAATCTGCTGGCAAATTTAATCCTGCTCTATTTTTTCAGAAACATTATCGTGGCCGCCATAACAACCCTGCTGAGTTATTTTATTGCTTTTATATACATCACTAAAATTGTTAAAGTTGAAAACTGGCCGGTCGATTTTCAGCCTTCCGTAATAATAAAATCCATTACTGCATCTCTGCTCATGGCCGCCCTGTTGTTTTGGGTTTCATCCGAGGTGGTGGATGTTAATTCAGTGGCAATAGTCACAGAGGAATTGGTTTTAGGCATTGTTGCATATATCGGTGGGCTTTTGACATTGGGAACATTTTCAAAAAAGGAATTGCAGTTTGTGAAGAGTTGCGTATGCAAATAGTCAAAAGGGAGATGGATGGCTGACTCTGACAATGTATTGATTATTTGCCGAGACCTAAATTCTTTACACAAGCTGTCGCAATTTAGTCCTCAGTCTCAGAACCACTACTATGTTCTGGCATCAGACGACCCGAGGGTTCATGAAGCGGCAAAAGCGTATCTGTGGATAGATAAAATCTGTTGGATCGAGCAGATGGAGTCATTTTATAATGTTGCTGACGATGTGATTCGTCTGACAGAAACGGTGAACGGGTGGTTAAAAACCTTAGCCGATGATAAGTATGGATTCCCTGAAGAATTGCTGTTTTTTACCCGCCATGTTGAAGGCGGCATGACCACACAGCGAATACAGGATTTGTTGCTTTTGATTCGATCTTATCATTATTTATTTGATACCTATAAGATAACCAATGTCATAATAATAAGCCAGCCGGGTATGGGCTGGGAAGATGATGTTTTGATTGAGACGGCCCGAAACCGAAATATTGATGTGAAAGTTATCGGACGTTATTCTATTAGTGTGTTGATTAAAAAAGCGGAATCTTTTTTAAAAATATATGCCAGAGCAGCTTACTATGCAGTTAATGTTCTTAGAATTAACCTGCGCAACCGCTTTAGATCTAAAAAAACCGAGACCATTGACAAGGAAATTGTTTTTCAACTTTGCAGTTCGGCTTTCAAACATGTAGAAAACATAGTTCCTCTTATGAAGGCACTAAAGCATAAAGGCTATAATCCGGTTGCTCTTTGCTGGCATGCAAATGAAAGATATACAAAGGATCCAGGTGCAACGCAGATTAGGCGGGAAGGACTGCAAGCAGAGCAACTGGAAAAATGGTGTTCTTTTTCAGATATGCGGCGAAGTATCTCCGGCATGTTCTGGACATGGAAAAAAGTGAAAAGGAAAAAGAGCGAGTTCTTATCATACCAGGGGCTTAACTATCAGTCGGTGTCTCTTAGCTCGTTGCTCTGGCCCTCTGTCAAGTTTTTTATTATCGTGGAGCTTGTTCAATCGTACAGACTTGGCCAGGCCTTAAAAAAATATTTTAAAAGTCACAAGCCATTAGCAATTAATCTATGGGGTGCAACTGTATTAAGAGAAGGATATCTGGCATGGAAAAACCTTTATCCTCAAGACAACCCCTTGATTTTCTTCAATGCAGTAGGAGCATATAACGATTGGCCTTATGCTGGCCCTGACAGTCCAGTTGACTTGGTGTTTTTTGCCGGTGAAATTCATAGAAGAATTGAGAATAGGTCGCCTAACTTTTCATCGGCCGACATTGAGCTTTGTGGGCAGGTGAGGTACGAGGGAATTGATGACTTTAAAAAAAAATATAGTCCAGCACAGTCTCGCATAAGGCTGAAAATACCGCTTAGTTTCACCACCTATATATTTTTAAATACTGGATATATAATTAGGGGTATTCTTGAAACACAAGAGCAAGTAACTATTACAAGATTGCTATTGAGATTTGCGAGCGAACAACCATCTGTAGCATTAATAATCAAACCGCACCCTGGCCACAAGGTTGGGATGTTAGAATCTTTGCTTGACGATCATGCCTTAAAAAACGCATTTCTTGTCGATAAAAATATGCTGCCATATCATGCACTCAATGCTGCGGATATGTTGATTACTAAGTATTCTACTTTGGGTGTTGAAGCCATGTTACTTAATCGACCTGTTATATGTTGTATTCTTGATGGTGAACAGCGTTTTAACATTTATGAAAAGGCCGCTGACTATATAAACAGAATTGAAAAACTTGAAGATTTATTGTTTAAATTGGTAACTGATAATGATTTCAGGGAAGAATGGCATGACAGGCATATGCAAATACAGAAGGTTTTTTTGGCGGAGTACTTTTGCGAAAGGGAAGAGCCGCCTTCGGCTTATCAAGCTAATGTATTAGATAGATATCTTAAAAGACGACCATACTCAAAAATGGTGAGGAGATATAATCATGAGTAAGATATTAGGTCTAAAAGCATTTCTAAAAGAATCAGTAAAATACATTTTAAACTACCAACATTGCATAGCTACCCCAACCAAACAGTGCCATGATGATGTATGGCTGGTTGAATTTCCTAAGTCGGGCGTCACCTGGTTTAGTTTTCTGGTTGCCAATGTCAACCTTATTAAATCAGGGGTAGAAAAGGAGGTCACCTTTTTAATGTCAACGATTTTATCCCGGATATCAGATTGACCCGCCATATTGCAAACCAGCAACTGCCTTTCCCCTGTCACCAGATCATTAAGAGCCATCAACATTACAATCCTTTTTACACGAAAGTATTCTACCTGGTGAGAGATCCGAGGGATGTCATGGTCTCTTATTACCATTTTGTCGCCCAGCAAGGGCAGTTCAACAGAGGCATTTCAGATTTCATCCGATCAAAACAATATGGCATCAGTTCATGGTTTAGCCACGTTAACAGCTGGCTTGGCAACACCAGTGATACCCCAATGTTCAATGTTTTACGGTTTGAGGACATCAAGACAGATCCGCAGAAGGTATTGGTGCGCTTTTTCAATTTGCTCGGTTATTCAATTGAACCTGATATTCTGTACAAGGCGATTATTAAAACTTATTCTTAAAATTAAACAGGATAATTTGCTATGGTAGTTAACGTATTCTCTCAATTTTTATATCGGCAGCTTCTCAAGCATCTTTATTTTTCAAACAATAAGGTAAGTTCACGAATAAATATGATATGTTATGCTGCCTTAAGAAAGATAATTTTAAAATATCGTGATCCTCTTGTTAAAATCAAAGTGGGAAACCATTCTCTTTTGATGAACTTGTCTCATCAACTACCCTTATATATAGCTTCGTATCCATACTATGACACTGCATTGCCGCGGATATGCGCATTTATCAAAGAAAGATTAGGTTATTTAACTTTAATAGATGTTGGCGCTAATATCGGTGATACTGTTTCTTTAGTTTCTCAAAAGGTTAGCGGGAAATTCCTTTGCATAGAGGCTGATAATAACTTTTTTTCGTTATTGACGAAAAATACCGCCAACATACAAATTGCCGAAAAAATAGTTTGCTTAAAATTACTCTGTAGTGACAGTAAGGGTGAATCCCATGCTTCTATTATCAGTTCTAGGGGGACGGCACATATAGCTCGTGGAAATGAACCTAACGGCAAATTATTACAGGAATCAAGTATAGATCATTTAATTGCAGAAAATGTTGATTTTGAAAAATGTAATATTATTAAAATTGATACTGATGGATATGATTATAAAGTGCTTCGGGGAAGTGATATATTGCTCAATCGTGCACATCCTGTTATTTTTTTTGAGCTAATGCCGAAATTTTTATTAAAAATCGGTGAAGATCCAATGTCAATATTTGATTATCTTGCCAGAAGAGGTTATCAAAATGTATTATTTTATGATAATACAGGAATACCAGTAATAAAAATAAATATTTCAGAAAGAGAATACATATCACAATTAATTAATTATGAAAAAAATAAAAACTCTTTGTTTGACGTACTATCTTTTCATGATTCAATGAAAGAAGACTTTGATTTATTCTACGAAAGAGAAATGGCAATATTTAAATAAGCTGTTGATTTATTTAGAAAGAAACATTCATTTTTTTGAAAAAGCCAATTAGTTAGAGAGTAAGTATATAATGAAAATCGGTGTTCATTTTGGTTTCGGTGTGCCTGAGGGTGGAGGTCAATTTACTTTACAGCAATCGATAGGCAAAGCGGTATTGAAATTAGCCAAAGAAAGCAGACATACCTTTGTTATATTTGGTGGTCCAAATGTTTTTAAAGAATCACAAGGGAATATAAAATATAGTTCCTTCCCACGTTCAATAATAATACATATGTATTCACGTTTCTATAAAACAATCGCACATATTGCAAATTCAAATAGAATCGCCGCAAAGGTCAAAAGTATATTTGCGAATTATTTAGAGTCCAAAACCATATTAAAAAGCGGGGTTGATATAATATGGTATGTAGGACCTTTTTGCTATACTATGGAGATACCGTATATATATATACTATTAGATCTGCAGCATTTGCTTCAACCGTATTTCCCGGAGGTTAGTGGCAAAGGTGTATGGAAAGCGCGACAAAAACATTATGAAGAAGTTTTACGTCGAGCGACGAGAATTATTATAAGTACAGAAGTTGGGAAAGATGAGGTTGAACGTTTTTATCAAATTCCATCAGAGCGAATCGTAGTTTCGCCTTATGCTTCCCCAGAAATGGATATGCCCATTTCAAATGAAGACACAGAACAGATATTGTTGAAATATCAAATACCCCCCAATTATTTATTCTATCCGGCACAATTCTGGCCGCAAAAAAACCACGTAGGGTTACTACGCGCGGTTCGGTTATTGCGAGATAAATGGAATATTGAATCACCTGTTGTTTTCGTTGGTTCAGATAAGGGAAACTTGGCTTATGTTAAAAAAGTTGTTCATGATCTTGATTTAAAGCAACAGGTATATTTTTTGGGATTTGTGCCACGGAATGATCTTAATGCTCTTTATAAAAATGCCTTTGCTCTAACTATGCCTACTTTAGTGGGCCCGGATAATATTCCTTCTTTAGAGGCATTTTCATTTGGTTGCCCGGTAATATCATCAAATATAGCTGGTTTTGAAGAACAACTAGGGGATGCAGCTTTGTTGGTAGATCCTGCAAATGTGGAACAAATTGCTTTAGCGATTAAATCATTGCATGATGATGAGCAAATGCGCAATTCACTGATAAAACGTGGGCTTCAGCTGGTTTCGAAATGGAGTTGGGATGACTATGTAAAGCAAGTATTAGCCTCAGTTGACGAATTTGAGCATATTAGACAAACTTGGCCAACCAATTCACAAAACTCAATTAATTAAAGATTGTCGACACTTTCTAAAAGCTATGGTCACTGCAGCCGAAAAATACGCTTTTGGGGACACTATCCTTTAGTCGATAACTGTTCTGGATTCATTACATCTAAGCACTGATATATTGTATGAACAGTTTAATAGAAGAACAATTTTAGAAGAGATTGAAGACACTGGTCTATGTTTGATCAGGGAATTTCTTACCGGTATTCATCCTTATATTAAAAATGCCCCAGAGCAGTGTGAATTAAAAAGCTGGCTTTTCAAAAGGAAAAAACGATGATTGAAAGTATTTCCCATAATAATTCTACAATTGCAATAATCATATATAATGACCATTCTATTGAAGAGAATAAGATTGAATTTGTAAGTCCAGAAGATTTTTCGCTTCAATTGGGGTATATGAATCGTCCAAATGGCTACCAGATAAAACCTCATATACACAACCTTGTTCATAGGGAAACAACTGGTACACAAGAGGTGCTTTTTATAAAAAAGGGTAGGATTTTAATAGATTTTTATTCGCATGAACAAACTTATCTGGAGAATAGGGAGTTATCTGAAGGAGATGTGGTCCTGTTATGTGGAGCTGGTCATGGTATCACAGTCTTGGAAGAAGCAATTATCCTTGAAGTGAAAAACGGTCCCTTTGTCCCAGGTTTCGACAAAGGGAGGTTCGAAGGTAAAAGGAATAATGTTTAATAAATTACTATAAAGGAGCATCTGATGGAAATTATTACACGTACTACTTGCCGAATCTGCGGCTCAAATAACTTACAAGATGTCTTTTCTCTTGGAGAACAGTATGTGAACGATTTTGTTCCTCCTGAAAGTATTGGTAAAGGGCTGAAAGCACCGTTGGAATTAGTTATGTGCGGGCATTGTTCTTTATTACAGCTTCGGCATACTGCGCCGCAGGAGTTGCTGTATTCAAGATTCTACTGGTATCGGTCAGGGGTAACCGATACGATGCGACGGGCATTAAGCGATATAACAGAACAGGTTGAATCAATGATATCCCTTACGGATGGAGATGTAGTATTAGATATTGGTGCTAACGATGGAACTCTTCTTGCGAGTTATATAAAAAAAGGAGTTCGCCGGGTAGGTTGCGAACCTGCGAATAACCTTATAGAAATGTTGAAAAGCAATGCCGATTATGTAATGCATGCTTTTTGGAGCTATGATGGTTATGAAGAGTTAGCAAGCAAACAGGGCTTAGGAAAGGCAAAGGTTATAACGGCAATCGGAATGTTTTATGATATGGAAGATCCAAATCAGTTTATTCGTGATGCAAGAATGGCTCTTTCGGAAGAAGGAATTTTTATTGCCCAATTGATGTGTCTATCCTCAATGCTTGAAAAAAATGATGTTGGAAATATTGTCCATGAACATTTAGAATATTACTCATTGGAATCATTAAAATATCTCTTTGAAAGCAATGGGTTGGAGATCTTTAAAATTGAGGAAAACGATGTTAATGGTGGAAGTTATCGAATTTTTGCCAGACATTATAAAGGTACTGGCATAGCAATAAAAGAGAAAATTACCATTGAAGACATCCTTGCGTTTGCGAAACGTGTTCAGAAGAATCGAGATCTTTGTGTTGAATTCATAAAAGAAGAGGTGGCAAAAGGGAAGACGGTGTATATATATGGCGCGTCCACCAAGGGCAACGTAATACTTCAATATTATGGACTCGACACCTCGTTGATTACTGCAGCATCAGAGCGCAGTCCTGAAAAATGGGGAAAATATACAGTGGGTACATGGATACCGATTGTTTCTGAGGAAGAGGCCAGAAAAGCTAAACCCGCTTATTTCCTTGTGTTGCCTTGGGCATTTTTTTCGGAATTCTATGAGCGTGAGAAAAAATGGCGTGAAGGTGGTGGAAAGTTTATTTTGCCCTTACCAAAATTCCGTGTTGTGCCATGATTCCTAAAGAACAATATACACAGATAATTGAGGTCTTGCCTATTTTATGTGTTGATATAATTATTCAGAACTCGCAAGGAGAGTTTCTTTTAATCAAAAGAGCTAACGAACCGTTGAAAGACCAGTGGTGGGTAATCGGTGGAAGAGTGCTGAAAGGTGAAACTTTAGAAAAAGCTGCAATAAGAAAAGTAGAGGAAGAAGTGGGTTTGAAAATTACTGATGTGAAACTTGTAGGTTATTATGAAGATGCAGATGAAACAAATCCTTTTGGGCTTTACACTCCATTACATTCTGTCAGTGTTGTTTTTTTAGCGGTTATTGATAATCATCAGAATATAAAGTTAGACAACCAAAGTTCCGATTGGAAGTATTCAAAAGAATTGCCAGAACGGTTCCGATTGACATTGGTCACTGGGCATTAAAAATATATAATTTGACACATGCAGGGAGATAATAATTTATTATGAAGAAAGCACTTATTCTCGGCGTAAACGGTCAAGATGGAAGCTATTTAGGAGAGATTTTATTAGACAAAGGATATGAAGTTCATGGCATGGTCAGACGTTCAGCAACAGGCAACACTAGGAACATTGACCATCTTATAAAAAATCCCGAATTATTCAATAATCGTTTTTTTATACATCGCGGTGATTTGGCAGATCCTACTTCGCTTTTCAGAATTATAAATTCAGTCAAACCTGATGAAATATACAATGAAGCCGATCAGGATCATGTAAGTTGGAGTTACGATATGGTAGGTTATTCATCGGATATAACTGGAGCTGCAGTTGGGCGCATATTGGAAATCATCAGACAGGTTGATTCATCCATACGATATTTTCAACCTTGTACGTCGAATATGTTTGGTAGAACTGAAAGCTTAAAGCAGATAGAAACCACCCTTTTTAACCCTCAGAGCCCATATGCCTGCGCTAAGGTTTTTGCCTATTACTTGGTAAAATATTACCGTGAAACATTTGGAATGTTCGCATCTAATGCAATCTTTTATAACCATGAGTCCCCTCGTAGAACAGAAGAATATGTCACAAGAAAAATTACCAGGTCGGTGGCGCGGATAATATGTGGTAAACAAAATAAACTGATTCTTGGTGATCTCAGTGCCCGTATCGATTGGGGTTATGCAAAAGAATATATGGAAGCTGCATGGAATATTATGCAACTTGAAAAACCGGATGATTTTGTCATTGCTACTGGTGAGGCACATTCTGTTAAGGAGTTTTTAGATGAAGCATTTGCTGTTGTTAATTTGAAGTCTGAAGATTATGTGGATTTCGACCCCAATTTGTTAAGACCCAGCAAGACCAGTATATTAATTGGAGATGCCACGAAAGCAAGAAATGCTTTTGGGTTTGATCCAAAATTCAAATTCAAAGAACTGGTTCGTCTTATGGTTGAAACTGATATGCAATTAGAAAAGAATAATTAATTCGGAGTATAAATCATGCATCCTTTCATACCAGTTAATGAACCATCATTAGACGGTAATGAAAAAAAATATTTGAATGAATGCATTGATACCGGCTGGATATCCTCGGAAGGCCCATTTGTTTATAAGTTTGAGGAACAATTCGCGGCACGGGTTTGTAGGAAGTATGGCATTGCTGTGTGCAATGGCTCAGTGGCACTGGATGTTGCTGTCGTTGCATTGGGAATTGGCTCTGGTGATGAAGTTGTTTTGCCAACATTTACTATAATCTCATGCGCGGCGGCTATTGTGCGGGCAGGAGCCATGCCTGTGCTGGTGGATTGTGATCCGCTGACCTGGAATATGGATGTAAATAAGATTGAAGAGAAGATTACATCCAAAACGAAAGCCATTATGGTTGTCCACATTTACGGATTGCCTGTAGACATGGATCCTGTTTTAACATTGGCTGAAAAATATGGCTTAATGATTATTGAAGATGCAGCGGAAGCGCATGGGCTTGATTACAAAGGACAGCCCAGTGGGAGTTTTGGGGACATAAGTACTTTCAGCTTTTATCCAAACAAGCATATTACAACAGGCGAAGGCGGGATGGTTTTAACAAATGATGAAAAACTGGCTGAAAGGTGCCGCAGCCTGCGTAATCTGTGCTTTCAGCCAGCACAACGTTTTGTGCATGAAGAACTTGGCTGGAATTTTCGTATAAGCAATCTGCAAGCGGCGGTTGGATTGGCTCAACTGGAAAAGATAGATGACCATATTGCTCGTAAATGTCGGATCGGTCAGCTCTATTCGGAATTGTTGAGAGATATTCCGGGGTTGCAATTGCCATTGGCAGAAACAGAGTATGCTGAAAATATCTACTGGGTGTATGGCTTGGTGCTTGGTGATGATCTGCCTCTGGATGCCGGGGATATCATGCGCCGCCTGGGTGAAAAAAAAATAGGGGCACGCCCTTTTTTTTGGCCCATGCACGAACAGCCGGTATTTAAAAAGATGGGGTTGTTTGCGGGTGAAAGTTATCCTGTAGCTGAGCGTATTGCGCGAAGAGGATTTTATGTTCCGAGCGGTTTGGCGTTGACAGATGAACAGATAAGGCGTGTAGTCGAATGTTTGCATCGCATTTTGTAAGGGAAGATAAATATGATTAGCAAGTTTATGTTTTATTTGAAACGTCTACACAGTAGGCAATACATTTCAATGGCTTTGGCAAGAGGCGCTGCTACTTCTTGTTGCAGGGAAATTGATTCTTCAGTTCCTCATACCTGGGAGTTTTCGGCATTTAGCCAAAATGGTGAAGACGGAATAATTGATTATCTGTCACGAAAGATAAAGAAGCCAAATCGGTATTTTGTTGAGATCGGATCAAGTAAAGGGATGGAAAACAATACGAGTTGGTTGGGGATTGCCAGAAAGTATAGTGGATTATGGATTGAAGGCAACCATGCTGATTCTGACTGGGCAGCAAAAATAATCTCCCCGCTTAGCTTGGGGATCGAATGCATTTGCTTGAAAGTGAGTCCAAGCAATGTAAACAAAATCAAGGAGAAAACGTTATTTTTAGATCCAGATGTTTTTTCTCTTGATATAGATGGGATCGATTATTATGTCATGAAGGCTATAATTGAATCTGGCTTTCGCCCCAAAATATGTGTTGTTGAATACAATTCAGTTTTTGGGCCTGAGATGAGATTAACAATTAACTATAATGATGATTTTGATTATACTACGGCCCATTCGACGAGGTTATATTTTGGAGTGTCAATAAATGCTTGGAGAGAATTTTTTGCGCTCCATGGATATCGGTTTGTGGGTGTAGATTCCAATGGAGTTAATGCGTTCTTCATAAATTCAAGTGAATTTGAAAGAGAGTTTGTTGATAGGATTAGAGGGCTTGAGTATCAAGAAAACTTCTATCATGCCCGCAAGTTTAAGGCACCTTGGAAAAAACAATATGAAAGGATTGCTCATATGGGGTTCGCAGAAGTTGAATAGCTCAGAAATTTTTAGTGGATATGCCTCAATATTACGACCTTTCTATTTTTGCGTTGATACTTTCTCCCAATACATTCGTGATTCGATGACGAGCATATGTGACAATAGCCGCGGCCGTTTACTGCCTCTGGACTGATGATGCACTTTGCTGTTTACTTGCAGACAAAGGCCGAGAACAGGCTGCAGCCTGGGGGCCCAAACAATTCTCAAAGAGGCTCGAAGCAATAATAGGCTCCATACTTAAGAACACGCCATGATAACCATATTCACCATTCCCAAACCATTTATGTCCCGTATAGGGGGTCATACAAGAAAATGCAATTAGAAGCTGGTTGACGGTTGCTTCTAAAATCACGACTATTCTCACCTGGAAGGCGGTCAGAAGCAGCGCGATTCGGGTGAAGAGGCGAAGCTCAATCTCAAGCATGCCGGTGGCTGGAAGAACTTGTACACTATACGAGACGCCACACACCAATTGACCCTGGAATGTATCAGGGAGCGAAAATGCTTTTACAGTTCTTGTCGCAGACTTGTTAATAAAACAGGCCTGTATTGGATGTACAGACTATATGTGGCTATGCGCATAATTATAAACACGGGGTTGAAACGATAATAGGAATGTCAAAGGTTTTAAGGTATAGTCGGATATTAGTGCTTTTTTCTTATATTATTTCCATCTTTTTTCTCCCCAGGTTAAACACATTTTTCGGGGAAAGCGTTCATCGCAATTTGCGGATTGAAGACCTCTTTTTTCCGATTATGTTTCTCGTCACGGTGTTTTCTATACACCGCCGCACACTAAACTACGCTCTTGGACCGATTATTTACATTTGTTATGGTCTTCTCATTACACTTTTTGGGCTTTTGCTATATTCAATGCCGCCAAAGGTTCTGCTTATCTGGGGAAAGGAGTTCCAGTACCTAATCGGATTTATACTCTTTATTGAATGTATGCGTTCAAACCCGAGACTTTTGTTGTATTTTGAGAGGATGTTGATTGCAGCGGGCTTGGCTGGTTTGGTGTTTCTATTGTCACGTATGACTGATCTGCATCGTATTGGGGGAGGCTATGGTTTTGCGCATTTTACCGAGCCGCTTTCCTCAGCACATACCGCCTGGATGTATTTTAATTTATTCTTTTTATTTTCAGCAATCGCCGGTGTTGGTGATGTTGGGGCCCGCACAAAATTTATTATCAAAATCTGTGTGCCCTTTCTTGCCGCAGGAGCGCTTTTGTCAGGAACTAGAACGAGTTTTATTGTTCTGGCGCTTTTTATATCGACCTATGTTTGGAAAACCTTGCAGCCGGTGAAAATAGGGTTGTGGTTTATGATGATGGCTGGAATTGTTCTCTTCGCGATTTTTCGGGATGACATTGTTTCATATCTGTATTCGATTCATGCTGATATTTTTGCGGCACCACTTCACCGGGTGAAGGCACTCTTCATCTATTTGGAAGGAAAGCAATTGGACTCGTTCATGCTTTCTCGTGGGGACTCGTGGGTAGAGATGTTAAGCTTAGCTTTTGATCGTTACGCGTTTATTTTCGGTGGCGGAAGGGGGTTCAGCCATATAGATGCCTATGGCGTGGTGCCGAGTCTCGGTTTGGGGGGTGACAATCAGTATACCGTGAATATTGCAGAAATCGGAATAATCGGTAGTGCTTTATTCTTTCTGGCGATCGGAAGTGTATATTCGTTTGTTCATCGAAGTTTGCGATGTCTTTATTTTCCCTATGTTTTTGTTTATCTGATAGCAGGGATGTCGTTAGAAATCTTCCAGCTTTCTAGATCCGGACAACTGTTTTGGCTTGTCGCTGCTTACTTTATAGTGAGATCTGAAGGAATAAAAGAGCGCAAGGCAGAACAAGCGTTGGCCTGTGTGCCAGCTCAAGGTGATGTGCGGTCGCGTTGTCCGGAGAGGGTTTAATAAGCATGTTAACAATATTCACGATCCCCAAGCCATTTGTAGGACACAGTCATATGATCCAGAGGAATGCCATCAAAAGTTGGCTTGAACTAAAACCGCGATGCGAGATCATTCTTTTCGGGGATGATGCGGGCGTGGCTGAAATAGCCAAAGAATTATCTGTCGAGCATATTCCGTCCATCGTCAAAAATGAATTCGGAACACCACTATTAAGCTCGGCATTTGCTGCCGCTCAGAAAGTAGCAAAAAACGCCGTCTTAATGTATGCCAATGCAGATGTTATTTTTTTTCAGGATTTGATAGAAGCGGTTCACAGAGTCGACAAGCCGCCTTTTTTAGTATGCGGCAGACGATGGGATCTTGATGTAATTAAAGAGGTTGATTTTGAGGACAGTGATTGGACAAGAAAATTATTCGATAGAATTGAAAGTGAAGGAAAATTGCATGGGTATGCTGGAATAGATTATTTCATCTTTCCTAAAAACACAGTGAATATGCCTGATTTTTCGGTTGGAAGGCCGGGATGGGATGGCTGGCTTGTCTATGATGTTCGTATGAGGGGAATACCAGTAATAGACGCAACCGAGGCAATTACAGTCATTCACCAGAATCATGACTACTCTCACTCGAAATTCCCTGAGAAGAATCGTGTCGGCGGTCCTGAATTGAGGGAAAATACAATGCTTGCTGGTGGGGGTGCAAATATGATGACTTTAAGGGAGGCAGACTGGGTACTAAATAAAGAAAGCATGGAACGACCTAGACTTCCTTTACGGATTCTTTCTTTCTTATCATTGTATTATCCTTGGAGGTGGCTATTGGGGGTCAAAAGAACGATCCGGGGAGAGGTTTGAAATTTCAAAAGAAAAAATTATGAGAATATTATATTTGCATCAATATTTTAATACCCCGGAAATGTCTGGCAGCACGCGTTCATATGAAATGGCAAGAAGATTGGTTTCTATGGGTCATGAGGTCAATATGGTAACGTCATGGCGCGAGCAGTGCAATAAGAATGACTGGTTTTTAACTCATAACGATGGCATTAAAACTTATTGGCTTCCGATCATATATTCCAATCATATGAGTTATATGGATCGGTTGCAGGCATTTATCCGATTTGCCTTGAAGGCATCGGTTATGTCTGCTTCCATCTCTACAGATATTGTCTTGGCGACCAGCACGCCGCTAACCATTGCAATACCCGGAGTATATGCCAGTCGCAAGCAGAGGGTTCCCATGGTATTCGAGGTAAGGGATCTCTGGCCGACACTGCCAATCGCGATTGGGGCACTCAGGAATCCGGTGCTACAATACATGGCGAAGAGGCTTGAGCTGTTTGCTTATCGAAATTCCGATGCTATTGTTGCATTATCTCCGGGGATGCGCGATGGAGTTATAGCCAAAGGATATCCCGGCGATCGGATTTTTGTTATTCCAAACGGATCTGATTTGGATAGATTCTATCCAAATCAGGTAACAAAGATAGCCTTTCGTAAAACAAATGGCATTCCGGAAGACGCTATTTTGATGACGTATGTAGGGACATTCGGAAAAGTGAATGGAGTGGGCTATATCGTTGAATTAGCTGCTGCTTTAAAAGAAGACAAAAGGATATATTTTCTAACGGTTGGTGACGGACAGGAATTCGAAAAAGTCAAAGCCCTGGCAATAAAAAGAGGCTGTCTTGGGGTTAATCTTCAAATGCTTCCAAGAATCCCAAAGTCCGAAGTTAGCGCTGTCCTCGCTGCGGCCGATATTGCCATTTCTACCGTCATCCCATTGCCGGAGCTTGAAGATAACTCAGCCAACAAGTTTTTTGATGGCCTTGCGGCTGGATGCTGTGTGGTCATAAATCATAAAGGCTGGCAGGCAGAACTACTATCATCCAGCGGTGCAGGATTTCATCTGTCAGCATCGATAGACGAGGCAAAATGTGAGCTAACTAATTGGATTAACAATCCCCATCGCATTTTCGAGGCTGGAGAAAATGCTCGAAAACTGGCGGAGGAACGGTTCGCAATAGACAAGCTGGCCAATAACATGGAACAGGTGCTGCTTGCCGCCTATGAGCGAATTGCACTCAAATAAGACATTTCTGCAGAATTGCTTTTACACAAGGTCTGCATGGGCAATTCTGAATTGTAGATTTTTAACACTTAGGAGTAGATAATGGAGCACTATCAAATCTGCACAAATTGCGTAATGGATACGACCGACCCCAAAATTGTTTTTGACGCAAATGGTGTTTGCGACCACTGCCACGGATTTTATAACAATGTACTTCCCAACTGGCATCCGAATGAGATTGGAAAAGCAATTTTTAGGAAGCAAGTTGAAGAAATCAAATCTAAGTCAAAGGGGAAAAAGTATGATTCGATAATGGGTCTTAGCGGGGGCATAGATAGTTCTTACCTGCTGCATTTGGCAGTCACAGAATTTGGACTACGTCCATTGGTGTTTCATGTAGATGGAGGATGGAATACAGACTTCGGCGTTCATAATATACAAGTTTTGGTCGATAAACTGGAGCTCGATTTACATACGGAGGTTATCGATTGGCAAGAGATGCGTGACTTTCAAATCGCTTATTTTAAGTCTGGCACTCCTCATTTAGACATCCCCCAGGATCATGCATTTGTCGCGACCCAGTATCATTATGCCAATAAATATAATATTAAATATATGTTAAATGGGGGTAATTTTTCAACTGAGTGTATACGAAACCCAAAAGACTGGATCTATTACGGAACCGACATGCCACTGATAAATGATATACGCAAGCAATTCGGTACGTCAAAGATGGAGACCTATCCTTGGAGCGGGATCTTATACCACAAGGTGTACTTAAGATACATTAAAAATATTCGGGTGATCAGACCTCTTAATTATTTACCCTACAACAAAGAAATCGCGATCGACACTTTGTCAAAGACTTATGGCTATATATCGTATCCCCAAAAACATTTTGAATCCATTTTCACTAAATTCTACGAGGGATATTGGCTTCCAACGCGTTTTGGGTACGATACGCGACGCGTTCAGTTTTCAAGCCTTATCGTTACGGGGCAGATGACCAGGGAAGATGCGTTGAAAAAACTTGAATCGCCCCCATATGACCCCAACACAATTGATGAAGAGTTTAAATATATCGCTGATAAGCTTGAAATATCAGTTGATGAACTAAAGTATTATCACCAAATGCCTAAAAAATCCTTTCGAGATTACAAGAATCAAGAATGGCTCTTTGATTTAGGAGCTAGAGTAATGAAGTTGATGGGATTTGCAGAGACGATTAAAAGATGATTGCGATCATTAACTATGGATCAGTTGATTTGGCGGGTATTTCGGCCGCTAAACTTGCCGATGAGGTTTTTGACCGGGACAAACTTGCAAATCAATTTCGGATGGTTATTGAAAATGCTTTAAAAGAGGTTGAATAAGGTGAATGATAAGCAACTGGAATTGTCTGTTGTGATGCCATGTCTGAACGAGGCTAAAACGGTCGGGACATGCATTGAAAAGGCATCTGGGTTTCTGAAAAAACATAACATTAAAGGGGAGATTATCATCGCAGATAATGGGAGCAGTGATGGATCCCAAGAAATTGCTGCCAATTTGGGTGCTCGGGTTGTGCCAGTTAAAGTAAAGGGGTATGGCAACGCTTTGATGGGAGGAATCGCGGCAGCTTGTGGAAAATATATCATCATGGGTGATTCTGATGATAGTTATGATTTCAGCACTCTCATGCCCTTTGTTGAGAAATTACGGAAAGGATATGACCTCGTAATGGGTAACCGCTTCCGGGGTAATATCAAACATGGAGCGATGCCTTTCTTGCATAAGTACTTGGGCAATCCTGTGTTGACAGCTATTGGACGTCTTTTTTTTCGGAGTCCCAGTGGCGATTTCCACTGCGGATTGCGCGGATTCAGGAAGGAGGCCGTGATGCGGTTGAACCTGCAGACGACCGGCATGGAATTCGCCAGCGAAATGGTCGTCAAGGCCACCTTGCTTGGAATGCGCATTGCCGAGGTTCCGACCACGCTATCGCCGGATGGCCGTGGACACCGACCGCACCTGCGCACTTGGCGTGATGGTTGGCGACACCTGCGCTTCATGTTGCTATATAGCCCGAGGTGGCTGTTTCTGTATCCAGGCATCCTCGTGATGTTGTCGGGCATAGTTATCGGTATCAGGCTAGTGTCTGGCCCCATTACGGTACGTTCGATCAATTTCGATGTGCAAACGCTTCTTTTTGCGACCACGTCGATTATCATTGGTTATCAGTCTGTACTTTTTGCAGTGTTCACAAAGGTCTTTGCCATCAATGAAGGCTTTTTGCCCCAGGATTCCCGTTTGGCTTGGTTCCCAAGATTCTTTAACTTAGAAATTGGGCTGATTATTGGCGCGACCCTTTTTATTGCGGGCCTTGCAGGGTCTGTCTGCGCTGTTCAATACTGGGGCGATGTTTCGTCCTTCGGTTCGATGAATCCGCGGGTTTCCCTCCGAATTGTTATTCCTTCGATTGGTGCTATGATAGTTGGACTGCAGACCGTGCTGGGGAGTTTCTTTTTGAGTGTTCTTGGCATACGCCACAAAAGCAGTTCATTATTTCCTGGAGACTAATGCAAACGTAAGCGGCTGTGGGCTGGCTGGAAGATAAAGAAATTCATTTTGCTGGAGTACAAAGAGGCTAAGATGTTTTCATTGAAAATATAATGTTTGGCGGAAAAATAATTGTGAAAGATAAAGAAGCCTCCGAATTTGATAGATATGCCATCAACTATGATGAGGAACTTGGAAAAGGCCTGTCTTTAACGGGTGAAGATAAGGTATATTACGTAAATGGAAGGATTGAATGGCTGTCCCATCAACTAAAGAAGTTTGGCTTAAAGCCAAACAAGGTATTGGATTTCGGGTGTGGAGTTGGGTCATCTTCCCCCATCTTACTTGAAAAATTAGGACTGGACAATGTGATTGGGGTCGATGTTTCTGAAAAATCTCTCGCAGAAGCACGTAGGAGGTATGGATCTGAAACGGTTCAGTTTATTCGATTTGATGAATTTTGCCCCAAAGAAAACATCGATCTGGTATATTGCAATGGGGTATTCCACCATATTCCGCCCGAAAGGCGCCTATGGACGGTGGATTTCATATATCGCTCATTACGACCAGATGGAATCTTTGCTCTGTGGGAAAACAACCCTTGGAACTTAGGGACCCGCTTGATAATGAGTCGGGTCGCTTTTGATCATGACGCCGTAATGTTGTGGCCATCACAGGCAAAAAGGTTGCTAATAAAATGCAATTTCAAAATAGTAAATATTAGTTATATGTTCGTGTTCCCCAAAATTATGCGCATGTTTCGATGTGTGGAGCCATTTATATCGAGTATTCCGTTTGGTGGCCAATATTTAGTCTTGGGCATAAAGGATTCCCGAAAAGGGCAAAAAGGGCATGATTAGAAACGCACATACGGATGTCCTCTTAATATATCCTCCTGAGGACTACCCTGAAAATGGATTTCATAAAGATTTCCAGTTGAATATAGGAGGTGTACCTCTGGGCATTTTATATATTGCCTCACACTTAAGATCTAATGGGATTGACGTTCAGCTCTATGATGCACGGATTGATTTCAACTTTGAGTCAATAAACAAACATAACAGAAGGGAACCTTTTAGGTTTGGTGCTTCTGACGAGACTATCGCACAACACATTAAAAGACTAAAACCGAAGATAGTGGGGGTAAGTAGCCTTTTCCTAAATCGAATAAATGATGCTTTCCATGTGTGCAGTTTAGTAAAAAAAATCGATCGGAATATTATGGTAGTGATAGGTGGCCCCAGTTGTTCCATACTATCCCTGGATATATTTAATATGTGCAATGATGTTGATGCTATAGTTTTAGGAGAAGGCGAGGAAGTCTTCCTGGAATTAGTTAGGTGTTGTATAGATGGAAGAGAATTGGCAAATATAGATTCAATTGTGTATAGAAAAGGTAGCCAGATATTATACAGTAAACTTACTCCGGCTTATGTAAAAGACATAGATTCTGTATCAGAACCTGATTATCATCTTGTAGAACTTGAACGTTATTTCCAACTTTCGAGCATGAACCTTCTGGCCAGGCTTACATGGTGCGGTGATCAGATGGATAGAGCTTTATCTGTAACATCAAGTAGGGGCTGTCCATACAAATGTATTTTTTGCACTAGACGGCTTCATAATACTAATAAGTGGCGTGCGGAATCACCGAACCGGTTCGTATATAGAATACGCCGCCTTTATGAAGAATTTCAAATAACCCATTTTTATATCGAAGATGACGCTTGGAATATTTCGAAAAAAAGGTTTGAAGAAATTCTTGACCTAATGATAAAGCTTGACGCGAATTTCACATGGTCTGCTCCTAACGGTATCAGGGCAGAAGGACTTTCTGACGAAATAGTTAGAAAGTGTGTTAAATCGGGGTGCATTTCTCTCCAGGTGGGGATTGAATCTGGTGATCAAAAAGTTCTTAACAAAATTGTGAAAAAAAGGCTTGACCTTCAGAAGGTAAAAGATGGCGTGAAAAATTGTTCCAAGATCGGTTTAGATATAGGTGGCTTTTTTATGATAGGGTTTCCTGGGGAAAGCAAAGTAAGCATCTGGAGAACCCTTGCATTGGCCTTGAGGCTTAATTTCCTATATTCCTGTAGAATACATCTTTCCATAGCTACCCCCTACCAAGGTTCAGAATTACGTAAACTCGCCATGGATAGTGGATGCTTAAGAACGGTAAGACGAAGATGGAATGTGAGAAACATTTTGCTTGGGGCTCCTAAAGATAATAACTTTATGGAGATAATAGAAACTAGTGACTTTAGTTTCAGGTTTTTATCTATAAGTCAGATGCTGGTGAACATAGTAGCACTCGCCACCTTAGTTTTGCGTTCACTTGCCTACACATCCACAAAAAAAGTTAAGTGGGCTATGGCGATAAGAAGTTTTAGCCAGAGCAAGAGAGTTGGTGCCAAAGGTAAGTTGAAGTCACTCCTATTTAGATATCTAATATTTCCCAAAATGGTAAAGAGGCTGTAAGTAGATAGTAAGATGTGACGCTCTCAGAAGAGCTGCTCTAACTGAGGGATAATTTTATTATAAGGACAAAAATGAGGCTCCCAATTCTTGGACACTTTGATTATGTTTGACTCGCATAATAAAGGAGTTCAAAACGTGAGCTAAGATCAGAGAAGGTTTGTACGGGATGATAGGTGAAAGTGATGAAAAAAAGTGCCCAACCTTTCTTTATGTAGGAGCAGGAAAAGGTGGGTCCTCATGGATGTACGAGATCATGAGAGAACATCCGCAAGTGTTTGTCCCGGAAGCAAAAGACATCATGTTCTTTGATCGGTATTATGATAAGGGAATAAACTGGTATCTTGGCCTTTTTTCAGGCGCTACACAGGAAAAAGCCATAGGCGAGCTTTCTCACGATTACTTCTTGTCCGAACAGGTTGCCTGCCGTATTTTCGAACACTTTCCATGCGTCAAGATTATATTCTGCTTACGCGAAGGAGTGGACAGGACATTCTCCGAATATCTTTATGACCGCACTCTATTGCAGTTTATTGGCCACAGAGAATACACGCAAGGGATGACTTTCGAAGCATTTGCACGCATTCCCGACATTGTGCATCGTGGCGATTATTATAATAATATGAAGCCCTTTTATGATTTGTTTCCTCGTAAGAATATTGCTGTGTTCTTTTATGATGATATAGAAAAGACTCCAGAACTTTTTGCCCGCCATTTATATGAATTTCTGGAGGTGGATACCGAGTTTCAGCCCGATTCGTTGCATAAGCGAGTGAACGCTGCGCGCGAGTCTCGCTGTGCCATACTCGCAAATTTGGCGTACATTGTGGGGAGAAAGGTGCGACAGCTTGGTCATCCAAATATTGTCGGTGGCATCAAGCGCCTTGGCTGGTTTGAGAAATTACTCTATAGAACATATAAAGATGAGAAGGAAAAGCCAAGAATCTCTTCCGACGTAATTCAGCGATTACGTTTGACATATCATAAAGATTATAACAAGCTCACCGAGCTAATTGGCAAACCGCTTCCCGAAGACTGGTTCAAGATTTAAAAATGACATCATTTGTAAATAATATGATTGTGAACAGCTTAGTACTTCTCAAGGCAGTGAGTATTCTTTTACTCTGGACTTTTGCCGCAATATCCAGTGGTGCAACCCTATTGAAGTTTGTGTTTATGCGTTCCAATATATGGTCGGAGAAGTACCGTTATGAATATTTATTATCTGCTTTTTTAATCGGTCTTTTATTGACGATATTACTGTCAATAGCGTTAATGGGTAGTATAGGGCTTTCGAAGGCCACTGCTTTTACGCTCTTCGGATTTCTTTTACTGGGCGGTATTCCTTCTGCAAAGGAAGTGCTAAGGAGTTTTCGGTCGGCGAGCCTTTCTTGTATCACAGATTTTAAACAGCATAAACTTCTTGCTGTGATGGGACTATTAATGTTGTGCGTTTTGGTAACTTCGTTATTACTACGTTCACTTTTGCCACCAGTGTCATCTGATGATTTAGTTTATCATGTCTGGCAGCCTGTTCACGGGAAATATGTTTTAGAAAAACCTGCGTTGGGAGAAATATACTCGTGGATGCCCAGGAACATAGAAACTATGTTTTTCTTTTTTAGAGCTATAACGGGTGATTTTATAGCGGCTACTATGTTTCAGATCGTTATTTTTTTTGCGACTATGACTGTAATAACTAACTACTTCTTTACCTATGTGGAAGATATTGTAGTGTCCTTTCTTATTTCGATTATGTGTGTCCTTACAATCCATGATTTTCCTAGGTTTGTTACATACTTATTAATAGATTCCGGAACTCATGGCTTTATTGTGATTTTCGGGGTTATGCTTCTCACTTGGATTAAGGACAATAAAAATATTCCCGCGCTGGTGGCTGGGGGACTGGCAGGAGGGCTTGCACTGGGTTCGAAATATTATGCCCTGTATTATGTTTTTTGTTTTTTGATAGTACTCACACCATTTCTCATAAAGAATATTTTTACAAAGCGGATTAACGTTTTTAAGCTTATTGGCATCTTGGCGGGGTCTGTTTTTGCAGGTTGTGCATTTTGGTATCTTCGAAATGTGTTCTGCACAGGCAACCCGTTCTACCCTTTTCTGTTCGCTCATCCTGGATTCAGCGATGCAGATATGGCTCAACTAAGACAGCAAATCGCCAGGATAGGTACGCCAATGAGTTGGTCATATTTATTGGTTCCTTTCTTGTCAGAATATAAACCATACCGCAGTTTTTTCTTTATACCCGGGTTTCTTTCACTTGGAGCATTTCTATTTCCAAAATACCGTAAGGAAGTTTTGGTGCTTAGCGGCTTTCTCATTTTAGAAATTGTTTTCATTCAAATGCTTCACGGTGGTGGCGTATTCCCGAGATATCATATTAGTCTGTTCGTACTTGGAAGTCTTTTGGGTGCGTATACAATAGCAGGTCTGTTCCAGAAAACTGATTTTTGGGGGAGAACCGCGACATTTCTTATAGTGGTCATAACTTGTTTTAACTTTGCCGTTTCTTTAAATGCACTGCGCCCCTTAGCTGCGGCGAAGAATTTTGTTGGCAATATGCCCAATGAAAAGATTTACAGGCCGTCATCTCTTGTCGCATTTGAAATCAATTCAATGAAAAATGGGCAAAACTATAGGATATTGACAATATACCCTGATGTGTTTTTCTCTTTCTACCGGCTTCCAGATAATGACCTTTCCATGAAGATAACGGACATTTCAAGAAATAGTAAATTTGACGTTTTGGATGACCAGGAGATAATAGATTATTTTAGAGCAATGGGTGTAACTCATTTTATTACAGCTAAAGATGAGGAGTTTGCAGTTCACGTTGCTTCACGGACTACCCTTGATGAATTCCTGCGCATCTATAAGGTACGCCGCAGCTTAGTTGAAAATTCCCGACATATCCCTATTACGTCGAGTACAAAACGTGCATTATATGAGCTTCGAAGCAAACCGGAGGCTTCTCGATGAAATCTAAGGTGTTTCTACTGGTATTTTTATTGCTCTTTGCTTCAGTCTTATGTGGGTTTGATTGGAGAAGCTTGACAGATTCCGATTTGAGAAGATGGTCTGATGCAATAGATGTGGAGTTGGACAGGATATCAAAAGATGCGCCGCCTTCAAAAAGGAATGGATATTACTGGTACTTATACGGAACAATGAAAATATCCGCTTATTGTGTTAGGGAGAGGATCATTTTTCAGGCACAGAGTCAGTTAGAAAGAGCTATTACTGCATGCAACGGAATTTTTGGTGAAGATGAAGAGAAGGCCAATGCATGTATTGTTAATATAAAAAGGCTAAGAGATGGGCCACCTTTTAAGTAGAATGGTGTAATTCGCGAAGTTGTGAAAGACAGCAACGCGGCATATTTGCGCGGCATTTCAATGGCCACAATCAAACAGAGGATTTTTCCGATTTGTTTCGACATAATAAAAAGTTCATGTTGTATTTCTATTCTATGCCAAAACGTTTTTTTGATCTTGCTGTTGTTTTTTTGGTTCTCATCTTAGTTTTTCCATTATTAGTATTAATTGGAGTGGTAGTATATTTCTGTCTCGGCTTTCCAGTCATCTTCCGCCAACTCAGACCTGGCTTGCGTGGCAGACCGTTTAATATCTATAAGTTCCGGACAATGACCGAGGCTCGTGACCGCCAAGGAAGGTTTCTTCCGGATAATAAGCGGTTGACTCGCCTTGGACGGATTTTGCGTAGTACCAGCCTTGATGAACTGCCCGAGCTCTGGAATGTTCTCAAGGGAGACATGAGCTTGGTTGGGCCACGGCCGCTCTTAATTAAATATCTGGATCGTTATACCCCGGAACAGGCGAGGCGGCATGAGGTAAAACCTGGGATTACGGGCTGGGCTCAGGTGAACGGGCGTAATGCAATTTCATGGGAGGATAAGTTCAAGCTGGATGTCTGGTATGTAGATAACTGGAGTTTGTGGCTGGATTTGAAAATCATTGCTATGACGGTGTGGAAGATCCTCAAGCGGGAAGGGATCAGTCAGCCGGGGCACGCCACGGCTGAAGAGTTCATGGGGAATGACTTTGGCCGCAAAAAGGCGCGAGAGTCGCAAAAGGGTTTTGGTCATGAAGGCTAAAGACGATATATTTAGGTTTAGCGATGTTATCAGAGAGACGAGTTTTGCGTTGCATCAGTATTTACGTCATGGCCATTTAGAGAAAGTATACGAGAATTGACTGGCGCACAGATCGCGAAAAGTGCATCTGACAGTGGAGCAACAATATCCCCTGAAAGTTTATGATGAAGATGGCACTGTGCTTGGAGAATATTTTTCTGATTTATTTGTGGAATCCAAACTCATTGTCGAATTAAAAGCCTGCAAGTTGTTGGCGTCGGAGCACACGGCTCAACTGTTGGGTTATTTGCGCGCTTGTCATATTGAGCATAGGCTTCTGGTCAATTTTGGCGCACCGAAACTTCAAATAAGGAAGTATGCTTTATCCGATATATAATTTTTGCGACTTTTGTGCCTTTTTGCGGCCACATAATGTCCTTGTGTGAGGAAGTGAACTATGAATGAACGGTTCAAGGATTGGGAATATCCTGAGATTGAAGAAGGCAAACCAACCAAATACAACTGGGTGGTCCAGTATAAGGATAAATTCAAGCTGGGTTATAAGACTGATATAGGGGCATTTACTTATATTAATGCTGAGCATGGGGTGATAATTGAGGATTTTGTTCAGATCGGTTCGCACTGCTCAATTTATTCGGTTTCCACGATTGATGGTAAAGAGGGCAGGGTTGTCTTGAAAAAAAATTGTAAAATAGGGAGTCATAGTGTCGTAATGCCGGGAGTGACGGTGGGTGAGAATGCGGTGATAGGGGCTATGAGTTTTGTGAACAGCGATATTCCGGATAATTGTGTTGCTGTGGGGGTTCCAGCAAAAATTATCAAATCCGCAGATTGCGCAGATTTCACAGATTAGATATCTCACGCAAAGACGCAAAGGCACAAAATAATATGACAAATTTAAAGAGAATCTTCCTTTCTCCACCTCACATGGGAGGAGAGGAGATGCGTTTTGTTCAAGAGGCGTTTGAAAGCAATTACATTGCTCCGCTTGGGCCGCAGGTGGATGCTTTTGAGCGGGAGTTTGCCGAGTATGTGGGGATAAAGCATTGCGTGGCGCTTTCCAGCGGGACGGCGGCCATGCATCTGGCGCTCAGGATTCTTGGATTGGGGCAAGCGGATGACGTAATTGCCTCAACTTTGACCTTTATCGGAAGCGTTACACCGGTTATTTTCCAGGGAGCGAATCTCGTTTTTGTGGATTGTGATCGAACATCGTGGAATATGGATCCGGATTTATTAAAGGGTGCGCTTGAGGATTGCAAAAGGCGCGGGAAGATGCCGAAGGCGGTGGTTCCTACAGATCTTTATGGGCAGTGCTGCGACCTGCCGCAGATTGTCAGCATATGTAATCAATATGATATTCCTGTGGTGTGTGATTCTGCTGAAGCCTTGGGCGCGAAATACAAATTAGCCACAGACCCACACAGACATACACAGACAGATAAAGATTTTGATAAATATAAACACGCCGGGGTCGGAGCGAAAGCCACTGTTTTTTCGTTTAACGGAAACAAGATTATCACGACTTCCGGTGGGGGAATGCTGGCTTCGGATGATAAGGGATTTATTGATTATGCCCGCAATCTTTCCCAGCAGGCCCGTGATCATGCACCTCATTATGAGCATTCCCAGATCGGTTATAATTATCGCATGAGTAATATCCTTGCCGCCATTGGGCGGGGGCAACTGAAGGTTTTAAACGAACGGGTAAAAAAAAAGAGGGAGATATTTGATTATTACCGAAATGCCTTGGGAGATTTGCCGGGGATTGAATTCATGCCAGAGGCGGATTATGGAAAATCTAACCGGTGGCTGACGGTGATTCTGATTAGGCCGGAGGAGTTTGGGGCGGATAGGGAAACTGTGCGTTTGGCGCTGGAGGCGGAAAACATAGAGGCAAGGCCAGTCTGGAAGCCAATGCATATGCAGCCGGTATTCAATCCACAGATTGACTCACGCAAAGGCGCAAAGGCGCATAATGGAAAAAATTATAAGGCGAGAGTTATTGGGGGAAGTGTGGCGGAGGATTTGTTTGATAGGGGGCTATGCTTACCATCGGGGACAGCGATGACAAATGATGATCTGGATCGGGTGATTAAAACTATATTAAAATGTCAAAAATAATTTCCCAACGCTTTTTACCCATTTCAGCTCAAGGCACTTTTGGGTAAAAATCAAACCACTTGTTTACACATTTCCGTCTAAGGATCCCGTTAAATAGGCTACAAATTTAACTGGGTAAACACTTATGATCCGCAGATTACGCAGACCTGTCCGCCTATCTCTGGAGGATTGGCGCAGATTAAAAAATGAAGAAAAAAAACTTGTAGGATTATTGGTTGTGCCAAGGTGGAAATAACGGAAAGGGGTTTTTTATGAATACTTATCAGCGACCCGGGATCAGTAAAGGCTTTTCAACCTTGCTTGTTGGCGCAGTTTTGGGCATCTCTACTGCACTACCCTTAGGCATTTTCATTGGCTGGTTGATCTGGGGTTAGTCACTAAGAGAAAGTGTTGAATTTTGAGTGTTGAATTTTGAATGGAAATAGAATCCGCACCCCAGAGAAATGGGCTTCGCATTCCACAAGGCAGTGATTTCGCAGACCCGCCTGCCATTGCAAGGCACGAGCGGGCAGGTCTCACACAGACACACACGGACTCACACAGATTAAAAGATAAAGGAGGCGGGAGGACGGAGACAGAAAAGGCGGAAGAATGGGCACGGTGATTATTGATAGAGACCCTGGGTCCATTTTCCATCCCAGAGCAATTTGGTGAATTCTTGATAAGGCACGATATGAATACCTTCGTCGGTCTTCCTCATCCTTTTTTCAAGACAAACGATGATCTGCCACTTTACCTCAGGGAAATCTTTTTTGAAATTGACAAGTCCCCTGATATCCCCGGAGGTGATTTTTGACTTGCCCTTTGCTTCAATAGCGACGGTACCTGGCCCCAGGATAAAATCGACTTCGATGCCGCTGGAAAGTCGCCAGTATGAAAGTTCATAGAACAATTCGCTGTATTTTGCGTGAACCGACAGTTCATGAAACAGCCAGTTTTCAAAAGCTTTGCCAAACAGTTCCGATCCGGGCTTGATGACTCCACGCCTTGCCAGATGGTTGACCACGCCCAGATCCCGAAAATAGAATTTCGGCGCCTGAATCGTGCGGCGCTTGGGCCGCAATGTGAAGGCCGGCAGGAAGGTGCCCATCAAGGTATCGACCAGGATGCCATAATGGTCCCGGACCGTGGAAACTGAGATCCCCGTTTCTCGTGCAATGTTGGACATGTTCAGCATTTCCGTGTCCCCGATGGCTGCCACCCTGAGAAAGTCGGAAAATATTGGCAGGCGACGCGTCAGGCCCTCTTCCAGAATTTCTTCCCGCAAGTAATCATCCACATAGGCACGAAGCGCCAGAGCAGGGTTTTCAGCCCCATAATGATCTGGAAGCGGGCCGGTGTTGACGAAATGCTCAATGGAAAAATCAGCGCCAAGTTCTTGTGCTACCAGGCCGAAGAGTTCATAGCGAATCGCACGGCCGCCCAATAAATTTGCATGCCCTCGTCTAACTTTTCTCGCACTGGAGCCGCACAATGCAAAAACACGTTGCCACTCCTGAATCATGTAATGGATTTCATCCAGAAGTACAGGGGCCTTCTGGATTTCGTCAATCACAATCAGTCGTTCATGTGAAAGCGCTGCCACCTCTTCCCGCAAGAGCGACGGCTCCTTTGCGTATCGCATGAGTTCATCGGTTTTGAGGAGATCAATTCGCATTGCATCCGGGTAGCATGTCTTTAACAACGTTGTTTTACCGGTCTGGCGCGCCCCCCAGAGGAAAAAACTCTGCTTTGGTTTTTCAGGTAATCGAAGATTTCTTTTGTACATTTTTCGACCTTCCAATAAAAAACATGTATATTGATGGTTGACATGCAAAATGACACGATTATTTAATGGTGTCAAGAAAAAAGGTAAGAATAGGAAAACGGAGACAGGGGAAAATAGGAGTAGGAAAAACGGAGGACGGAAGTCAGAGGGGGAAGAGGGAAGAGCGGGAAGAGGGGACATAAGAAGATAAGAAGATAAGAAGATAAGAAGGTGAGAGGATTAGAGGGCAGGAAAAGATAGAAGTCAGAGAGGGAAGAGGGGACATAAGAAGATAAGAAGATAAGAAGGTGAGAGGATTAAAGGGCAGGAAAAGATAGAAGTCAGAGGTCGGAGGTCGGAAGTCAGAGGGCAGAGGATTAAAGACCAGGATGGCTTCCTTCGGGATGGATGGCTTCGCTGGATGAATAGAATGATTCGCGTTGCGAATGGGATGAATTCCTTAATGAAAACTGGTCAGGATTGGAATTCTGATTATAAAACTTCATAAATATTCTATGACAGAGTTTTTATAGAAGGCTGATCTTAAGCTTCTATCCGTTTCTTGATGAGCCTGTAAACTTCTTTTCTGTGAATTATACCGAAGATAAAAATACTGTTACTGGAAACTTTGAAAACAACACGGTAATCTCCGACTCTCAATTTCCAGTATCCTTTGAGGGTTCTTCGCAACGGCTTTCCATAGGCTTCAGGTTGCGTGGCAAGCCGATCTTCGATGGCTCTCTTGATCGTACCTCTGTTTTTAGCATCAATTTTAGGCAGGTCAGATATTTTAACGTCCGGATGGTATCTGAACCTTAAGACCATACATCATCATGGCTTAGCGCCTTAGAGTCATTCCATGACTTTTCCCTTTTTTCAGCAAATGCAGAAAGGGCGATATCCTCTTGAATCTCCAGGGCCTCTTTGAGCAAATCCCTGACTTTGGCTGATAATGAGACATTATCCTTTTTTGCCAGAAGTCGGACATCCTGGTAAAGCAAATTGTTCAGGACTACATTTATACGTGGATTTTGAGTCGGCATAGTCTTTTCCTCCAGATAAAATTAAATTTAAGTGTAACAGTGGTGACACGCCATGTCAAATTAAAAACGGGCTGTTACTGATCAGGCGTTAACAAAAGACTATAAGAGACCTTTGCATAACGTCCCCTTTTGCCCGATTACTGCGTCAAGCTCAAATTTCAATCCTCGAAATATTCAATATATTCCTCCGGTTGAAATTTTCGCCTTCCTTGTACTCGAACAAAATTGAACATTTTTCAAAGGTCTCTATAAATCAGACAGGATTTACCCTCCAGAGGCGGGCAGGCATGATATCCAGGATATTGGTAAGCTTTTAATAAAGCGCACTAAGCATTCTTAACGGATTGAATATAAAGGCTTTTTCAAAAAGCTTTTGACTATCGAGATATCACCCTAATTGTTGAAAAATGAATATTTTAATAACAGGTGCTAATGGCCTTATCGGGAGCGCGCTCTGCAGTCGATTAGCTTCCGGCAACAAAGTAATTGGGGTGGATATTACAGGCCCCTCAGATGGGGCGTTTAATATTGCATGGGAGCAGGCTGATCTGATTGATCAGGATTCTGTGTCCGTGATTTGCGAAAAATATTCCCCGGATGTTGTCATTCACTGTGCCGGTATTGCGCACCAGAAGATCGGGATGGTAGATTCTGCTACTTATATGCGGGTTAATAGTGCAGTGACGGAGAATCTTGCGAAGGCTGCCGCTAAAAGTAATCCTGGCGTGTGTTTCATCTTTTTTTCTTCGGTGTCGGTGTATGGGGAGGGGGAACAAAGGTCAGGGGTCAGTGGTCGGGGGTCAGGGAAGGGACAGTGGGCAGGGGTCAGAGGTCAGGGGACAGGAAAGACGGATAAGGGAGACAGGAAACAGGAAACAGGAAACGGAAGGACGGAGGATGGGGATTGTTGGCCTTCGAGTGATTATGCTGTGAGCAAGTTGGATGCTGAGAGGCGGCTTGTTGCTTTGTTTGATGGCGGTAAACTTCATAATTTGGTTATTTTGCGTTTGGCGCCGGTGTATGATCGCGGATGGAGTTTAAATCTCGACCGTAGGGTCTTTGCACCGAAAAAACTTGCTTATCTTAGGTTTGGTTCAGGTTCGCAGAGAATGTCAGCATTGGCGAGGCCGAATCTGGTTGAGTTTATTGCCCACATATTACAATCCGCAGATTATCTCACGCAAAGGCGCAAAGGGGCAAAAGGGGAAAGAATATCTACAATAGATGAGATAGGTCTGGATTCCGGCTTTCGCCGGAATGACGAGAATGAGGACCGGAATGACGAGAATGAGGACTGGAATAACAAGAAAGAGGGCAGGAATGACAAAAAGCAGAACCTGCAGATATTCAACGTCTGTGATGCAGAGCCTTATGAATTTAACAGGATTATTGGGGTCTTTAAAAAATCCGGTATTCAGCCGAACAGACCTGTGATTTCAGTCCCGCTTTCATTTGTCTGGTTTGCGACACGGATTGCGGGTATTTTCTTTTCCAGTAAAAGGGAGTGGATTCATTCCTGTTATGACAAACTGGCGTGTGATCTGGTTTTCGATAATGGGAAGATGATGGGGACGGGGTTTAGGCCAATTAATAGTCTTGAAAACATATTTTTATCTTAGATACTGATCCATGATGAAACGAATTTTTGATTTTATAATGGCTTTTGAGGCGCTTATTTTGTTGAGTGCGCCAATGTTGATCATTGCCGTTCTTGTGAAAGTGACATCAAAAGGACCGGTGCTTTATTGGTCTGATCGGGTGGGGCGGTATAATAAAATTTTCAGGATGCCCAAGTTTCGGACCATGCGCGTTGATACTCCGGCTGTTGCAACCCATCTCATGAAAAATCCTGATCTTTACCTTACACCGATCGGGTCTTTTCTGCGCAAGTTCAGCCTGGATGAATTGCCGCAGCTTTACAGTGTTTTAAAGGGAGACATAAGTTTTGTGGGGCCACGTCCGGCTCTGTATAATCAGGATGATCTGATCGAGCTTAGAACAGGGAAGGGGGTACATAAACTTATTCCTGGGATCACCGGCTGGGCGCAGGTAAACGGCAGGGATGAATTGCCGATTCCGGTGAAGGTTGAGTTTGATGAGTATTACCTGAAAAACAGATCTTTTATTTTTGATATGAAAATATTGTGGATGACAGTTGTAAAGGTTGTGAGGAGGGAAGGGGTTACGCACTGACGAAAAGCAATTTTGAATTTTAAGTTTTGAATTGACGGAGATGATGTTTCACGCAAAGGCGTTAAAGGATAAAGACAGAAGACAGGAGGCGGGAGAAACTGAAAACAGAAGGAACGGAGGACTGGAAAAGGCAGTGGTCGGAGATCGGAAGTCAGCTGGCGGTGTACCTTATTGAGATTCCCTGTTAAGAATATCGTGAGTTCCGATTGCTCGAAAAATCAAACCGTTTTCAAGAAATTCGAAGGTAAAGCGATATTTAATGGTAATTGATCCCTCCCACCGATTCTTTGTTCCCTGGATTCGCTTAACTCTGAGCGAGGGGTGTGACGTTTGTTTCAAAAATAGAGATAGTTTTTCATCAAAGGCTTTTTGAATTTTTTTTGGCAACTTATTATATTCTTTTTTGAATTGCCTGCTGAACTGATAGGCTGTTACTTTTTCAACCATTTCAATCCTTCTTCCGCAGACTCGAATTCGGCGGAAAGCTGATCTTTTTCGATTTCCTCATCAACATCGGCTTCCATTTTTTGCCATTCTTTTGTCCAATACCATCCCTGCGAAGGGTCAATAAGTTTTCTGGGCTTCAAGACAATCTGACTTTTTTCAACATCCACTTCAAGATAGTCACCTTTTTCAATCCCGAGAGTAATCATAATCTTCTTGGGTATACGAATTTGCCCCTGAGGGCTTATTTTCATTATTGTTGACGTTGACATGGTTCCTCCTTTAAACAATAAATTACAAACAATTTCCAATGACCGAAATTCGAAAATCCAAACAATGTATCGCCCTGAAAAGTTTTGGTTATTGAATATTGTAATTTGAAGTTTATTTAAAATTTGGTGCAAGGCAAAGCCATCTATCTCTGACCTGGCCCAAAGGATCAGGTTTTTCAGGACAAAATAAACAATTAAACTTTTAAACTATTTTAGATGTTATTTTCTTTTCAGTCAAGCGAAATCCGGAACCGATACATGGAGGTTCGGGGGACATCCACAGATTTCGCAGACCTGTACGCCCCTGGAGGATTTACGCAGATTTTTTTATTTAGCCACAGAACCACACGGACTGACACAGACCAATGTTATTTCGTCAATCCACGAGAGCCGCGTCCAGCCACGCTTTGTTAGCGGCTAAAGGCTCACTTGCTCCTCGCAATAATCAAAATTGACCAAAAGGAGGCGTTTTCCAACGGTCTCACATTCTTAGAATACTGTCCTATTTGTAGAAAATGAAGATGAATAATTTCCTTGACCAAATGTATATATAGGGAATATAAAATGTTTTATGGATGAGTTCGATATTATTTCCAGCTGTTATTTCCCCAATCTCAGCTTTATTATGAAAACTTTGATCTTAAATTAGTAACTTACTCTCACTAAACAAAGCATAAGCGCTAAGCTGCCTTTTCTGGATTTGTTACAATAAAGAAACCTGATCCAAATGACCAGGTTTTTCAGAATAAAATAAACCAGGAGAGAAAACAGTATGACAAGTATCAAGATCAAAGGAATGTCCTGCAACCACTGTGTGATGGCCGTGACCAAAGCCCTGGAAGGTATCGGCTCAGTCAAGAATATCAAGGTAGATCTCAAAAAAGGAGAGGCTATGTTTGATGAAATTGGCACAGTCGACATGGATACAATCCGAAAAAAAATAAAAAGTTCCGGATATGAAGTCGAATCGTAAAGCCACGCTCAGTATTCATGGCATGACGTGCGCTTCATGCGTCCGCCGGGTTGAACAAGGGCTAAGAAGTCTTGAAGGCGTGCAAAACGCTTCCGTAAACTTTGCCACGGAAAAGGCAACGGTTGAATATGATACGTCTATTCTTAACCCCGATGTTATAACGGAGAAAATCAGAGACCTTGGCTACGATGTGGTCGGCGAAACCCTTGAGGACCCTGTAGAGGCGGCCGGCCAAAGAGAGTTGAAGGAGCTTAAGCTCAAGTTAGGTGTCGGCGTAGTTCTCAGCGTACTTATCTTTATGGGCTCCATGCAGCACTGGTTTCCCTTTCTGAAGGCCATACCCAGGCAGATCATGTTAATAGCCCTTTTTGTCCTGACTACCCCTGTGGTATTCTGGGTGGGGAGCAGGTTTTACAGGGGGGCTCTCAAGGCGGCAAAGCAAAAAACCACGGATATGAACACCCTGGTTGCCGTGGGCGCCCTGTCAGCTTATCTTTATTCTACCCTGACCACATTTCGACCTCAATTTTTTGAAAGCGCGGGCATTATGCCTCATGTCTATTTTGATGCCGCGGCCATGATTATCACCCTTATTCTTTTGGGACGTTTTTTGGAAGCCGGGACAAAGGCAAAGACCTCGATGGCTATCAAGAGGTTGATGGGGCTCAAGCCAAAGACCGCGCGTGTAATAAGAGATGGCGAGGAGTCTGATATCCTGATTGAGGACGTAATAAAAGGGGATTTGGTTCTCGTCAGGCCAGGTGAAAAAATTCCCACGGACGGCGTGATTGCCTCAGGCGCCTCTTCAATAGATGAGTCAATGCTTACCGGCGAAAGCATGCCGGTTTCAAAAGAGCAGGGCAGTGAAGTATTTGCCGCTACATTGAACAAAAGCGGCAGTTTTACCTTCACGGCAACCAAGGTAGGGGCCGAGACAGCGCTGGCACAGATCATAAGGCTGGTAGAAGAGGCCCAGGGCTCAAAGGCTCCTATCCAGCGAGTGGCAGACAGGGTGGCATCAATATTTGTACCCGTAGTATTCTGCATTGCAGCGCTTACCTTCCTAATATGGTATTTCATTGTACCTGAGCCGATATTCAGTCGAGCCCTGTTAAACTTTGTGTCTGTTCTTATCATTGCCTGTCCATGCGCCCTGGGTCTGGCAACGCCGACTGCGGTTATGGTAGGGACTGGATTGGGGGCTGAAAACGGAATCTTGATCAAAGGGGGGGAAAGCCTGGAAAAGGCGCACAAATTGACAATTGTTGTGTTTGACAAGACCGGAACATTGACCAGAGGAGAACCTGAGGTCACGGACATCGTCCCGGCAGAGGGGGTTGTTTTAAAAGATGTCCTTGAGATTGCCGCTTCTATTGAAGCTGTTTCAGAACATCCCCTGGCACAGGCCATTATCGAAAAAGCTCGACAGGAACATGTCGCATTTGCTCCTGTCGACAATTTTGAAGCGCTTTCCGGCTTCGGGGCCAGAGGGGTCGTCAACGGCAGGGATGTATTTGTAGGAAATCAGCGGCTTATGGAAAAGGAGGGGATCGAATTCCACGGGCTTGACCAGAGAGCAAAAACGCTTGCAAATGAGGGCAAAACATCTGTTTTTGTGGCTGGTTATGGGCGTGTTATGGGCGTAATAGCCCTTTCGGATCTGCCTCAGGAATCGGCCCGGGGAACAATTGACATGCTGAAAGACATGGGTCTCAAGGTCGCGATGATCACCGGAGATAACGAGAAGACAGCGGAAGCCGTTGGAAATGCCGTAGGGATCGATCATATTATGGCCAATGTCCTTCCCGGTGATAAGGCAGGCGAGATACGTCGTCTGCAAAATGAGGGTCATGTGGTAGCAATGGTAGGAGATGGAATTAATGATGCTCCTGCGTTAACCACAGCCGATATCGGAATCGCTATCGGGGCGGGGACTGATGTGGCTTTGGAAGCGAGTGATATTACCCTCATCACGAGCGACCTGCGCTCCGTTCCCAATGCGATTAAGCTCTCCTTTCAAACAATGAGGGTGATCAAACAGAATCTTTTTTGGGCATTTTTTTACAACAGCCTCGGAATTCCGGTTGCAGCAGGGGTGCTATATCCGTTTTTGGGGATACTCTTGAATCCTGTATTTGCAGCAGCCGCAATGGCCATGAGTTCAGTTTCCGTAGTCAGCAATTCGTTGCGGTTGCGGAATTTCCAGGTCAGGTAACTTCTTTTTATTTAATCTCCAAGGAGGTAAAGACCATGAAAAGAACAACAACTTATTTTTTAACAGCTTTTGCCATCTTTGCAGTGATGTTAACTCCCCGCGTCCTGGCAGCCACATCGCCGCCCCCAACCGGCGGCGTGCTGCCGGAAATAACCCTTTCCGTGCCCGAAGTACAGGCTTATAGAAACTATCTTGGCCTTTCCAAGGGTAATTTTTTCAAAGTACCGGAGATCAAGGGCAATGTGGTCATCATAGAAGTTTTCAGCATGTACTGCCCTTTTTGTCAGCGGGAGGCGCCTAACGTAAACAGCCTGTATCGCATAATAGAAAGCAACAAGAATCTAAAAGGCAAAATCAAATTGATTGGGATCGGGGCTGGAAATTCTTCCTTTGAAATCGAGGTCTTCAGGGGGCAATATAAAATCCCGTTCCCCCTTTTTGCAGATGAGAATTTCTCCATTCATAAGAGCCTGGGCGATGTAAGAACACCATACTTTATAGGTGTGAAAATCAATGAAGACGGAACCCATAAAGTCTTTTATTCCAAACTTGGGGGCTTTGACAAGGCTGAGACGTTTTTGCAAATGATGCTTAAATTGTCCGGATTAAAATAGGAGGTGTTCCATGAGAAAGAAGAGAAATCTAATTTTGGCATTTGGGTTCACAGTAATTTTTTTCTTAAGCGCCGGTGTGTATGACTATTCCTACGGTATTTCAGATGCCTACAAGGGGAATATTTATAATCCTGGAATGCTGAAACCCACAGACAGTGTGCAAAAGGTTAGAGTAGGGGATCGAGCGCCCGACTTCACGCTCCCGTCTGTTTCAGAAGGCAGGATTTCACTCGGCGATTATTCAGGGAAAAAGAATGTAGTTCTTTCCTTTGTCCCTGCTGCATGGACACCTGTCTGTTCGGATCAGTGGCCGGGCTACAATATTGTGAAAAGCATTTTTGACGATCATGACACTATTTTGCTTGGCATTACCGTAGACAATATTCCAACCCTGTTTGCATGGACCAATCAGATGGGGGATTTATGGTTTCCTGTGCTTTCCGACTTCTGGCACCACGGGGCCGTGGCCGACAAGTATGGGGTGTTACGTTCAGACGGAGTTTCAGAGCGGTCCCTGTTTGTCATAGATAAAAAAGGCATTATTCGTTACATCGATGTTCACAATATCAACAAGAGACCCCGCTTGGAGGATCTTGTAAAGGCTCTGGAGGGGCTGGAAAAATAAGAAGAGGGGTAGAACAGGTGTGAAAAGACAGTAAGGAGAAAGAATGGAGCCTGAGACATTTCACAAACTTAGTTATGGAATGTATGTTGTAAGTTCAAAAAAAGGTAAAAGGTTTAATGGGCAGATTGCCAATACGGTTTTTCAAATAACGTCAAAACCTCCCATGGTCGCTGTAAGCATAAATAAGCATAATTTGACCCACGACTTTATTCTTGAAAGCAAACTGTTCTCGGTTTCGATACTTTCCGTGGAAACCCCTATGAAATTTATCGGCCATTTTGGATTCAAGTCCGGCCGGGAGATCGACAAGTTTGAAAGCGTGGCTTACAAGATCGGAGCCACCGGTACGCCCATAGTCCTGGAGAACTCCATCGGATACTTAGAAGCAGAAATTATCAATTCTCTTGATATGATAACGCATGTTGTGTTTATGGGGAAGGTGGTTGACGCTCAAATTCTTAAAGATGGAGAACCCATGACCTATGCCTATTATCGCGAAATAAAAGGCGGAAAGGCGCCAAAGGCAGCTCCAACATACATTGGGTAGTCGGGTCCTCAAACGCAAGGTTTTAGACCTTCTCGGTCATGACGATTTTGAGCGGGCATTGGATGAATTGTGTCGTTTGCCGGGTCGTCAAGTGGTTAATCCACTTTTTTCTTTTCTTTGCCATACCGATCAGAAAATAAAATGGCGTGCTGTCACGGCCATGGGCGTAATTGTTGCGAATCTGGCAGAAAAGGATATGGAGTCCGGCCGTGTTGTAATGCGCCGGCTCATGTGGATGCTCAACGACGAGTCAGGCGGCATCGGCTGGGGTGCTCCTGAAGCCATGGCTGAAATCATGGCCTGTCATGAGGGCCTTGCCAAAGAATACGTCCACATACTTATTTCCTATATGCGGGAGGAGGCCGGCTTTCTCGAGTATGAACTATTGCAGCGTGGTGTGATCTGGGGTGCAGGGAGATTGGCGCAGGCGAGATCAGCTCTAATGCTGGCAAAAGATGCCGGAATCTACCTTGGGCCGTATCTTGAATCCAAGGATGCTACGGTAAGAGGGCTGGCTGTATGGGTGATGGGGTTGCTTGGAGCCGACATATCCCGTGCAAAGCTTGAAGGCTTTTTGAGTGATAACGCCGAAGTTGAAATCTATCTGAATCGCAAGCTGGTTGTTTGCCGTGTGAGCGACCTGGCCAAGGTCTCATGTCGCTAATAATAAATAAAGAAATACTTGATGAGCTATACGCGCGGTATAACCGGCGTGAGTTTGTCCACCCTGACCCGCTTGAGTTCCTATACAATTATAAGGATGTTCGTGACCGGGAGATAGTGGGGCTTGTCGCCTCTTCGCTTGCTTACGGCAGGGTTGCTCAGATACTGAAAAGCGTTTCCTCTGTTTTTGAACACATGCCGTTTCCATCGAGATTTTTGAGGCATGCTTCACGTGAATCGCTCCTCAAGATATTTGAAGGTTTTAAACACAGGTTTACCACCGGAGAGGATCTCGCTATAATGCTCTTCGGAATCAAGCGCGTTATCGAGCGATACGGTTCTCTTCACGCGTGTTTTGCAACTTATCTGACCGATGATCACGATACGATTCTTCCGGCGCTTTCAGGCTTTGTGAAGGAATTGACTGTCGAGTCTGACGGGAGGCGCAACAGCCTCCTGCCTTCACCGGCAATGGGAAGCGCGTGCAAGAGACTGAATCTTTTCCTCCGTTGGATGGTAAGGCAAGACGAGGTGGATCCTGGAGGATGGGACAATATTCCGGCTTCCATGCTGATAATTCCTCTTGATACCCATATGCATAGAATTTGCCGCTCGCTCAAATTAACAGAGCGAAAGCAGGCAGACATGCGCGCCGCTACGGAGATAACAGCCGCGTTCAGAACGATTGTCTCTGAGGATCCTGTCAAGTATGATTTCGCTCTCACACGGCTGGGGATTCGGAAGGACACGGACCTGGACGCATTTTTGAAACAATGGAAGAGGAAAGAGGGAATAGGAAAGAGGATAGAGGAAAATGTTTTTATTTAAGAAAATAGTTGCGCCGTTATTGTTTCCATTATCGATTATTCTTGAAATTCTGATACTTGGGATTTTTCTGCTCTGGTTTACCCGCAGGCAAAAGGCCGGGAAAGTCCTTGTTTTTATCGGCGCTCTTTTACTTGGCCTGTTAAGCTACAGCAGCATGTCTGATATCTGTTTGAAGCCGCTGGAATATAAATACCCTCCTGTTATGGATTTGCATCAATTTTCTGATGTTAAATGGATAGTTGTTTTAGGTGGCGGCCATAATTCAGACCCAAAGTTACCTGTAACCGGCCAAATAGGGGATTCCTCTCTTTCCCGCTTGCTGGAAGGGGTTAGAATTCACAAGAAACTTCCGGAAAGCAGGTTAATATTATCAGGTAGCGGGGTGTATGATTCAGTATCTGATGCCGTGGTAATGGCGGACGTAGCTAAGATTATGGGCATAGGGGACGATAAGCTCATTCTGGAGGAGCTTTCAAAAGACACTAAAGATCAGGCACGGTTAATTCACAAAATAGTCGGGGATGAAAGATTCATATTAGTAACATCCGCTTCGCATATGCCACGCTCAATGGCTCTTTTCCGAAAACCGGGCATGAAGCCGATACCTGCTCCAACAGATTACATGGTTAAAGAAAGCCGGGGAATCAGCCCGAATATTTTCTTTCCAAATGCGGACAGTCTTCGCAAGATGGAGAGGGTGTTTTATGAATATCTGGGCCTGGGGTGGGCATGGCTTAGAGGGCAGATAAATTAGGGGATTAGGGATTAGGGATTAGAGGATTAAGGATAATTTTGAATGTTGAATTTTGAATGTTGAGTTGAAGGAATTGTGGGATTAAGGATAATTTTGAGTTTTGAATTTTTAATGTTGAATGGGAAGAGAAAAAATAAATTTCTTTGTGTTTTTCGGGACTTTGCGGTAAATAAAAAAATATGAAAATCAGACTGCTTTATAAAAATTTTCTTGTTATTCTAATAATAGATATTCTTCTATTGATCGGCTCTTTCTATGCCGCCCACCTTGTGCGATTTGATTTTGTTATTGATGCTAAAACATTACAGGCATTCAAGAAGATATTACCCCTTATATTGATAGCCAAGTTTGTCTGTTTTTATTTTTTTGACCTGTATCGCGGCATGTGGCGCTATACAAGCATTGCTGATCTGATAAATATCATCAAGGCAGCAACCATAGCCTCTCTCCTTATTATTAGTATTATTCTTTTTAAAACCAGGTTTGAAGGCTTTGCCCGTTCGGTTTTTGTTATTGACTGGTGTTTTACGATTCTTTTTATTTCCGCATTCAGACTGAGCGTCCGCTTGTATTTTGAGCATTTCGGCAACGATAAATTCTGGAACGTTATAAAACAGATTCTTTCGAGCCCCTTTATAAAAAAAGTGTCGAGCAGAAAGAGGCTGCTTATTATCGGCGCCGGCGACTGCGCGGAAAAAATATTCAGAGAATTAAGGGATAATGCGCGGCTTAAATATAATGTGGTTGGATTCCTTGACGATAATCCGGTAAAGATTGGGAAAAAAATCCACGGTATTCCGGTGCTTGGTTGCATAAAAGATATCAAGGCGGTTGCAAAGCAGGCAAGGGTTGATGAAACCCTTATAGCAATTTCGTCAGCCACCTCAAGGCAGATGCGAACCATTGTGGCCCATTGCAAGGAAAGTGGCATTGCGTTTAAGACCGTACCCGGCATGGGAGAGCTGATTGATGGAAGGGTGACAATAAACGCGATTCGAGAGGTGGCTTACAGAGATCTGCTGGGACGGGAAGCAATCTTGCTGGACGAGGAACAGATAGGCGCTCACATCAATGGGCAGTGCGTTATGGTAACCGGAGCGGGCGGTTCCATCGGTTCTGAACTCTGCAGGCAGATCTGCAGGTTTCGACCAAAACTGGTTATGCTTTATGAGATAGCCGAAAGCCCTTTGTGTGAAATTGAGCTGGAGCTTAAACAGAGTTTCAGTAATGTAATAGTCGTGCCTTTACTGGCGGATATTCAGGATAAACATGAGCTTGAAAAAGCAATTGAAGCTTACAAGCCTCAGATGATTTTTCATGCTGCCGCATACAAACATGTACCTATGCTTGAATTGCAACCCTGGAAGGCAGTGGAGAACAATATCGCGGGCAGCGCAAATCTGATAAATGCCGCAAAAAAGTTTAATGTTAAACGGTTTGTTTTTGTGTCAACCGATAAAGCAGTGAGGCCGACAAATGTCATGGGGGCTTCAAAGCGGGTGGCTGAAATGCTGACGCAGAGTTGTAATGGATTGAGTACGTCCGCGACAGAATTTATTATTGTTCGATTCGGCAATGTTGTTGGAAGTGTCGGCAGCGTGGTGCCTCTTTTCAAAAAGCAGATAGAAAAGGGAGGCCCTGTTACAGTTACGCATCCTGATGTTACCCGCTATTTTATGACTATTCCTGAAGCAAGCCAGCTTATTTTGCAGGCCGGCGCCATGGGCAAGGGAGGAGAAATATTGCTGCTGGACATGGGTGTGCCGATTAAGATTGACGATATGGCAAGAGATCTGATCCGTCTTTCCGGATTTGAGCCTGATGAGGATATCATGATTAATTATATCGGGCTCAGGCCTGGAGAAAAACTTTATGAGGAATTGATTACCAAAGGAGAGGGCATTGTACCGACAAAGCATAAAAAGATTATGATTCTTAAGGGAGATGAGTGTAATCTGACGATTTTAAATAATAAAATAAAGGAATTGATTAATCTTGCCAAAGATCAGGACGAGAAAGGCATAAAGACAAAATTGCAGGAGGTTGTGCCGGAGTATACCCCGCAGTTTTAAAGGGGGTTTAGGGGAAGTTATAAGCCATGATCACGGGTTATTGCCGTGATCATGGCTTTTTGTTTTTAAAAGCTATAAATTAACACGCCAAAGGTGTATAATAATTTTAGGTACTTTTTTGTGGTGCGCCTGGCAGGATTCGGACCTGCGACCTACGGATTAGAAGTCCGTTGCTCTATCCATCTGAGCTACAGGCGCGCAAAAGAGCTTTTTTGACAGGATTAACAAGATGTTCAGGATTTAAAAAATTAATTATTAACAAATATTTAATTTTGTGTCTATAAAAAACATAAAGCCTACTCTTATTTTCATTGACATATTTTGTTTGAATTGAGATTTTTATTAATTTAATCCTCGAACCCTTTGCATCAACTAAAATGAATATTGATATAAAAAAAGAAAATAAAGAGAAAAGCCCGGGCAACTCTCTTGTCAAGTTTGATCCTCTTCAGCGATATTTGTCTGAGATAGGCAAATACAAGCTGTTAACCAGGGATCAGGAAAGAGAGCTTGGAATAAGGGTTCAGGAGCATGATGATTCGGAAGCGGCTTATAATTTAGTGACTTCAAACCTCAGGCTTGTTGTAAAGATAGCTCTGGAGTTTCAGCGTGTATGGATGCAGAATCTTTTAGATCTGATCCAGGAAGGAAATATAGGGCTTATGCAGGCTGTAAGAAAATTTGATCCTTACAAGAATGTTAAGTTCTCATATTATGCCTCTTTCTGGATAAAGGCATATATTCTCAAATTTATCATGGATAACTGGCGTCTTGTTAAAATCGGCACCACGCAAGGGCAGCGAAAACTTTTTTTTAAGCTGAAAAAGGAAAAACAAAAACTGATTGAAGAGGGTTTTGATCCAAAACCAAAGCTGCTTTCAGAAAGATTGGGTGTATCTGAGCGGGAAATTGTGGATATGGACCAGAGGCTTGATGGCTGGGATATATCTCTGGATGCCCCTTTAAAGGATGATACAGATACTGAAAGAATAGAGATTCTGAAGATGCCGTCCAGATCTGTGGAAGAAGAGATGGCAAAAAAGGAGATAGAATCGCTTCTTCATAATAAAATTGTGAAATTCAGAGAAAAATTGACAAAAAGAGAGCTTGAAATATTTGAGTTGCGCATTTTTTCAGATTCACCTGTTACTCTGCAGGAAATCGGTGACCGTTACGGCATATCAAGGGAACGTGTTCGCCAGGTTGAAAAGAATGTAATAAAGAAAATAAAGGAATATTTTAAGCAGGAACTACCTGACCTTAAATCTTATATTGATTAAGAAATTGGGGAATTTAGGGATTTAGGGATTGCTCACGCAAAGGCGCTAAGGCGCAAAAGGGGAAATTTGCAACGAGTAATGTGTAAAAGATGAACATCGATTATAAAATTAATTTCTTCGTGTTCTTCGTGGTGAAATATATATGGAAAGAGGATAAATGAGAGCTTATTTTTTAAAACCGATCCTTTGCATTATGGCTGTCCTGCTATCTTCAGGCTGCGCTTTGCATATTAAGACGGTAGAGCCGGTTGCAAAAAAACCGCCCGATACATATAAATCTGATGGATCCTATTATTACTATGTAGAGTCACAGTTGCAAATAAGAATGGGCAATCCGGATAAAGCTGTTTTATATCTCATAAAAGCAATAGAAAGGGATCCGGATTCTTTATATTTGCGAAGAGATCTCGCCAATCTTTATTTTATTCGGAAAGAAAGGGGAAAAGCATTAAGCGTCATAGAAGAGGCGCTGAAAAAAGATCCTGAAAACATTGCAACCCTTATTATGTACGGAAGGATAAAGCAGGATTTAAAACATATTTATGATGCGGAAAAAGCCTATAAAAAGGTTATTGCTGCTGATCCAAAAGAAAAAAACACCTATTTATTGCTTGGCAGTCTTTATATTGAAGAGGGCAACCTGACTGAAGCTTTGCGGGTATATGAGCGCCTGATTGAGAATTTTCCCGGTTCATATACGGGCCATTTTTTTATGGGAAAGATTTATGCAGAGCAGGGAGATTTGTTAAATGCTGAAAAAGAATTCAAAAAAACATTAGAGCTCAGACCCGAACTTGAAGAACCGCAATTGGAATTGATAAACCTGTATAAAAAGACAGGAAAGGATGAAAATATTATTCAGGTATTCGAGGATATTCTGGAGAGAAATCCAAAAAATATATGGGCTGCCATTGAGCTTGGCTATTATTATTACAAAAACGGGATGCAAGAGGAATCTGAAAACTTATTAAAGGAGCTTGGCGCAAAGAGTTTATCTGATACGGATATTATAGTTAAGGTTATTCAGATATATCTGAATAAAAAGAAATATGACGAGGCATTGATTGTTTTAAATGGCATGTTAAAAGGCGCTTCTGACAGCTCGGATATAAATTATGTTATGGGCGCAGTCTGTGACGGCAAGAAAGATAATACGGCAGCCATCATGCATTTTAAAAAGGTGATGCCTGATTCAAGGTTTTATCGGGAGGCTGTTATTAATATCGCCTTTTTATACCAGAACCAGGGAAAGATTAAGGACGCTATAATTTATTTAAATGATATTATTAAAAATAATCCTGACGATTCTGAGCTTATGCTCTATCTCGGCACATTTTATGAGGAAACCAAAGAATATGAAAATGCGGAAAAAACGCTTAAACAGGCTCTTGAAATCGATTTAGACAACAGCAATCTCCATTTTCGCCTGGGAATTGTTTATGACAAGTGGGGCAGAAAAGATGATTCAATAAAAGAGATGAAGGCCGTGATAAGTCTTGACCCGAAAAATGCCAATGCATTGAACTATCTTGGTTATACTTATGCTGATTTGGGAAAAAATCTTGATGAGGCCGAACGTCTAATCAAGGAGGCATTAAAATACAAGCCTGACGACGGCTACATTATAGACAGCCTTGGATGGGTATATTTTAAAAAAGGGGATTTCAAAAAGGCAATAAAATATCTGGAAAAGGCGGTCGGTCTGGTTCCTGACGATCCTGCCATACTGGAGCACTTAGGAGATGCCCACATAAAAACAGACAACAGGGCAAATGCTCTTAAATTTTACAAGCGGTCTCTTTTAAACAAGAAAGATGATAAAACCGAACTTGAAAAGAAGATACAGGAGTTAAATCAGGAGGCTGGGGGTATCAGGGATTAGAGATTTTATTATTAATCACCACGAAGAACACGAAAGTTTTTTTTATTCCAGTTCACTTCGTGCTCTTCGTGGTAAAAACATTGCAGCGTATGCCTCGGAGATAAGGCGCCTGATAAAAATGAAATATGCGATTATTCTTTTTGCCGCTGGTTTTTTTCTTTCCGCATGCAGCGGCATTTCAGGGATGAAATCATCGGTTCCCGAAGATTTACATGAAGCCTCAAATCTGCTTTTATCCCTGAAAAGTAAAAACAATGAGCTAAAAACATTCAAGGGCACAGGAAAGGTCACTTTTTGGGGAAAAGGTAAAAAAGGGCTTATCTCCAATATCGCATTGGTCGGATCAGAGCCTGATAAAATCAGGTTTGTGATGCGCAGCCTTTCCGGGCAACCGGTTGCCAGTCTTGCATGCGATGGCACGTGGCTCTATTTTCTATCGTATATTGATGATCAGCGTTTTTATAAAAAACCTTCCCAAAATTCCACCCTGAAAAAATTCATTTCAATCCCGATCAGATCCCGCGACATTGTTTCAATTTTAGCCGGCCGGATTCCGGTTGCTGAACATGATTCTGCAATGATTAAAAAAAACAGATCCAGGGATGGATATCTCCTTGTTTTAAAAAAGGATTGGGAGAATGTTGTTGAGAAGATATACCTTGATGAAACCAAGACAACTGTGCGAAAAATCGAGATGTTTGATCTAAACGGCTTATTGTTGTACCAGGCAGAGTTTATCGGCATGCAAAATATTAACAGCTATCTTGTCCCATCCCGGCTTTTTTTTTCAGGCGCAAATGGAGACGGGTTTCAGCTTAATATCAACAGATACTGGGCAGATGCTTCAATTTCGCCGTCAGTATTTGTTTTGACTCCAGCTCCGTGATGTAAATTTGAATTTTACCACAGAGCACACGGAGATCACAGAGATATAAATGAATAAAAAAAACTATCACGAAAGCACGAAAAATTGAAAACACGAAAAAATATTGGTAATTAACTCAAGTAATGTTCTGTAATTTCTTTGTATTTAAACCTGTCTGCGTTCATCTGTGTGAATCTGTGGCTGAATAGTTTTAAATGATTATTTCGTGTTTTCGTACTTTCGTGTTTTCGTGATTAATTTACAAAATGCAAAATTTGAATAATACGCCGAATATTATAAAGGATGCCCTGAATAAGCGTGAAACCGAAACCTTGTCACACGTGGCAACGCTTAGTTCGCGGGGCTTGCGACGTTTGCAGGAAGATCGTCTGAAGGGCGGATATCGCCAGGCCTTTTCTGTTGATGTTGATCGCATTCTTCATTCTCTCGCATATACACGATATATCGACAAAACTCAGGTCTTTTATCTTATTAAAAATGATCATATTACACACAGGGTACTCCATGTTCAGCTTGTATCAAAAATTGCCAGGACTATCGGACGTTTTTTGGGATTAAACGAGGATCTTATTGAGGCAATAGCCCTTGGTCATGATATAGGCCACCCGCCTTTTGGACATGATGGCGAAAGGTTTTTGTCCGAACTTTGCAGGGCAGGCAATAGCGGATATTTCGTGCACAGCGTTCAGAGCATTCAGTTTTTAGACAGGGTCGAGCGCAAGGGAAAAGGATGGAATTTGTGTCTTCAAACCCTTGACGGAATACTGTGTCATGACGGCGAAATACATGATCAAACACTTGAACCTGAAAGGAATAAGACCTTTAATAAACTGGATAAAGAGACAGCCCTGAAAAAAGCTGACCCTGGGATCCAATTCAGGCCGATGACCATGGAGGGATGTGTTGTACGGATGGCGGATACAATAAGTTATATTGGGCGTGATATTGAGGATGCCATACGGCTGAATATAATTAAAAGGGCTGACATTCCGGATAAAAGCGTAAAACTGCTCGGGGATACAAACGGTACAATCGTGTATAATCTTGTAACCGATATTATTAAAAACAGCTTTGAGAAGAGCTATATCGCCTTTAGCGGGGAAATTTCAGGTGCGTTGCAAGGGTTAAAAGATTTCAATCTCGAACATATCTATTTCAACCCAAAGATTAAGAAGCATTCACGTGTTATAAAAAGCCTTTTTGAAATTCTTTTTGAAAGGTATTTAAAGGATATTGAAAAAGAAAATCGCTGTTCGGTGATATTTACACGTTTTTTAAAGGATATGTCTGAAGAATATATGAACAATCATTGCAAAGAAGAGATTGTCAGGGATTTTATTTCCGGTATGACAGATCAGTATTTTTTAAGACAGTCGCCGCAGGGAGAAGGATTAGGGAATTAATGTACAAAGAACGCTCTTATCGAAATCTTGTGGCACGGAACAATCTGGTTTCCTTTCGGGTAGCTGTAAAGGAGACAGATCTGTTTGTGCACGCCGCAAAAAATCTTGAGGATGTTACAAGGGAGCTGGTACTTAAGCATAGAGGGTATATTGAAGCATATATACATGAAAACCAGGAATTTGCAAAGACCCTCGATCCTTACCATATAAACGGTCCCGCTCCGATCATAATAAAAGACATGGCAACTGCCGGCGAAAAAACAGGCGTAGGCCCGATGGCTGCTGTTGCGGGCGCAATTGCCGAGCATGTAGGCAAAGATCTTTTATCATATACGGATGAGGTGGTTGTGGAAAACGGCGGGGATATTTTTATAAAAACCGATTCCCTTGTTACAGCCGGTATTTTTGCCGGACGATCGCCTTTCAGTATGCATGTTGGATTGCGTGTTGATCCAACAGGAAAACCTGTTTCAATTTGCACATCATCCGGCACAATCGGTCATTCATTAAGCCTGGGAAAGGCTGATGCGGTTTGCGTTATATCGGAGTCCGGTTCCCTGGCTGATGCGGCTGCGACATCGATCGGCAACCATGTAGCATCAAAGACAGATATCCAGAAAGCAATAGAGTTTGGGAAAAATATCAAGGGGGTTACAGGGCTTGTCATTATTATGGGCGACAGAATCGGCTTATACGGAAAGGTTGAGATAGTGCCGCTAAAAACAAAAAAAGGTTGAGTTCCAGATGGTAAAATTGTATGGCAAGAAAAAGTGAGCTCACTTTAGGCACTTTAATTATTTTAACACTTAAATCTAAGGCTATGCTTTGATAAATTAGATCCAACTATTTGATTATAAAGGAGAAACAATATGAAGAATATCAAGATTGTTTTCTGGGTAATTATTATCGGGTTTATTATTTTGCTTTTGTTTCAAAATCAGGAAATTATTATTGCAAAACAGAGTTTTAAGTTAGACCTGATGGTTGTTGATGAGTATCATACACCGGAATTGCCTAATGGAATCATATACTTTGTATGTTTATTGACAGGCTTCTTTATAGCCTTTTTTGCCGGTCTCGCAGACAGATTTAAATTCAGAAAGAATATCAGAACCCTTAAAACTGCCAATAATTCACAACTTGAAGAAATCTCGGCCCTGAAAAGCAGGCTGGAATCAGCGCAGGAGGTTTCTTCCGAAACCATTATAGAGAGCACAGAGGTAACAGCAGGGGGTTAGGGATCAGAGGATTAAGGTAAGGGATTAGGGATTAGGGATTAATCCTGTAATCCTCTAATCCTATTAATCCGCGTAGCTCTTAACACTTAACACTTAACACCTGATCTTATATGCATCCTTTAAAAGCAACACCTATGATAAAACAGTATCTGTCCATTAAGGGCAAATACCCTGATGCAATTCTATTTTATCGGATGGGTGATTTTTATGAAATGTTTTTCGATGATGCCAAGCTTGCCTCCGGAATACTTGAAATCACCTTAACCTCCAGAAACAAGAATGATGAATCTCCCATTCCCATGTGCGGCATACCGTTTCGGGCAGCCCAGGGTTATATTTCACGACTGATAGAGCATGGCTGCAAGGTCGCAATATGTGATCAGGTTGAGGACCCGTCAACGGCAAAAGGGCTTGTAAAAAGGGAGGTTGTACGTGTCATAACCCCGGGCATGATTGTTGATAATGAACTTTTAGATGAAAAATCAAATAATTATGTCCTTGCCCTGTCCAAAAACAACGATATTGCGGGAATTTCCTATCTTGATCTTTCAACCGGGACATTTCGTCTGTCAGAATCCATTGATTTGCGTTTTATTATTGATGAAATCCAGAGAGTCTCGCCAAGTGAAATTATTTTACCTGAATCATCAAAAACCGACCGGTTTTTCTCATCAATAATGAACCTGCTGCCAGAAAAATCTGTAACTTTTCTGGATGATAATGCATTTGAATATAAAAAAGGATATGAAAGCCTTATTGATCAATTCAAGACTATTTCCCTCAAAGGGTTTGGATGTGAAAACTTAAAGGCAGGTATAAGGGCGGCAGGCGCTTTAATATTTTATGTCCGGGAAACCCAAAAACAAAAAATTGAACATATTAAAGGTGTTGAAACATATTCATTAACCAATTACCTTATAGTTGATGATTTAACCTGCCGAAATCTTGAATTAATGACAAATATCCTATCCGGCAGCAAACAGGTATCGCTTCTTGGAATAATAGACCGTACCATAACTTCCATGGGAGGAAGGCTGCTTAAAAGATGGATCAGATATCCCCTTGTCGATGCTCGTGAAATCAGGTTAAGGCTTGATGCTGTTGAAGATGCAAAGAATAATATTCAGATTCGCAGAGATATCAGGGAGAGTTTAAAATCCGTATATGATCTTGAACGTCTTGGCAGCAAGATTTCCATGGGATATTCAAATGCAAGGGATCTTTTTGCAATAAAACGTTCCATAAATAGTCTCCCGGATATATTTTCCAGTCTTTCACATCTTAAAGCAGAGGTTTTCAAATGGGATGAGGATGTTGACAATCTATATCAACTGGCAGAGCTGATTAAAAGGGCGATTCGGGAAGATGCGCCTCCAACGATTAATGAGGGTGGTATAATCAAACCGGATTTTAATCAAGAGCTCTCCGAACTTATTGAAATCAGCCGGCAGGGCAAAAACTGGCTTGCAAAACTGGAAGCACAGGAAAAGAAAACCACAGGAATAACCTCACTCAAAGTCAGGTACAACAGGGTGTTTGGATACTATATAGAGGTTCCCAAAGCACGCCTGAACGCTGTTCCGGATTACTATATCCGAAAACAGACCCTGATAAATGCCGAACGTTTTATTACAGATGAACTTAAAAAATATGAAGATGATATTTTAGGCGCACACGACAGGATAGCTTCACTTGAGTATAAAATATTTAACGATATCAGGCAGGAAGTTGTAAAAAACAACACATCTATTCAGAAGATCGCCAAATTTTTAGCTGATCTGGACGTTCTGTGCGCTTTTGCCGAAGTTGCCGATCAAAATGGTTATAACAGGCCTGAAATTACTATTGACGGGACTATTCTGATCGAAGACGGACGTCATCCAGTAGTGGAAAAGATGATTTTGGGGGAACGTTTTGTGCCGAACAGTATTAAAATGGATAATGATGAAAACCAGATACTTATTATAACCGGCCCCAATATGGCAGGAAAATCTACGATTCTTCGGCAGGTGGCGCTTCTGGTTATCATGGCACAGATGGGCTCTTTTGTGCCCGCAAAAAAGGCTTCAATCAGCATTACAGACAGGATATTTACCAGGGTTGGAGCCTTGGACAACCTTTCTCAGGGCCAGAGTACCTTTATGGTGGAGATGCAGGAGACAGCCAATATTTTAAATAATGCAACAGGGCAGAGTCTTATTATTATGGATGAGATAGGCAGGGGCACAAGCACATTTGACGGTCTCAGTATTGCCTGGGCGGTTGCGGAATACCTCCACGATATAAAGACCTGTGGTGTAAAAACCCTTTTTGCCACCCACTACCATGAGTTGACAGAGCTCGCCAAAACAAAAAAACGGGTAAAAAATTATAATATTGAGGTAACTGAATGGAATGATGAAATAATCTTTTTAAGAAAGCTGGTTGAAGGTGGCACTGATCGAAGCTACGGCATTCAGGTTGCCAGACTTGCCGGCATTCCAAACACAGTTATAAATCGGGCAAAAAAGATTCTTTTTAATATAGAAAACAGGGAGAGCAAATTAAACGGTTCTGTGAAAAAAGGGCAGGTCCAGTTAAATCTATTTCGCCGGCCGGAGTCTTTTGTAATAGAGAACCTGCAAAAGCTCGACACATTGAAAATGACTCCGCTGGAAGCATTGAACTATTTGCATAAACTGCAAAAAAGGTTGGAGGTTAAGGATTAAGGAAGAGACTGAGGTCAAAAGGGATAAAGTTTGAGTAAAAAATCATTCATATTATTATATTTTCTTGTTTGCTGTATTGTTGCGGTTATGCAGCCGGGAGTATCATCGGCTGTTACGGCAAGAGATGGGTATATTAAGGCTGAAGCCTGTTACAACAAGTTTTGCAAAAGTCCCCAAAAACAAAAATACAGGCATAACTGGCTGAATTGCATAGAAAAATTTCAGACTGTTTACAGGCATGATCCCTCAAGTCCGTGGGCTGCAGCAGGGCTTTATATGTCCGGAAAGCTTTATCAGGAGCTTTACAAAAGATCATATAAAAAATCGGACAAAAAGGAGGCCATTGATTTATTTGAGCGCATTGTAAAACGTTTTCCGAAAAGCAAATATAATTATAAGGCTGGTATGGCTATAAGAGCTCTTTTAATTCCCAAGGATCAAAATAAAGCACCAATTAAAACAGAAAATAAGGCATCAATTAAAACAGAAAATAAACAAAAACAAAATAAAGAAACCACCAAAGATAATGCTTTAAATCCGGAAAAACTTTCCATTATAACCGATCTTCGATTCTGGTCCAATCCAAACTATACCAGAATTGTTATCGACTCCGACAAAGAAACTTCATACACTCACAGACTTCTTGGGAAAGACCCTTTAATCCAAAAGCCCCAGCGTCTGTATGTTGATTTAAAAACCTCTATTTTAGGAAAAGCCACTGAAAAGAAAATCCCCATTAACGACAATCTGCTCAACGATATGCGGGCCGGCCAGCACGCATCCGATTCGGTCAGGGTAGTTATAGACATAAAGTCGTTTAAGAATTACAAAATCTTTTCATTAAAGAACCCATTCAGGATTGTCATAGATGTGTGGGGAAAAGACACGGACACAACATATACGGCAGATTCTAAACTTATACCCTCAAAAAAGAACGGAAAGATTACTGCAAGCGCCCTGGCAAAGCAGTTGGCTCTTGGTGTTAACAGGATTATTATCGATCCCGGGCACGGCGGGCGTGATTATGGGGCGCCGGGTTATTTAAAGGATGTTCATGAAAGGAGCGTGGCGCTTAATATCGGGATGAAACTTGCTGAAAAAATTCGTGAAGACCTGGGTTGCGAAGTAATTATGACTCGCAATGGGAATAAATATCTTACACTTGAGGAGCGAACGGCAATTGCAAACACAAAGAATGCGGATCTTTTTATATCCATTCACACAAATGCCGCCAGAGACAGAAGGGCTTGCGGTATTGAGACCTTTTTCTTAAACCTTGCCACAGATGATGATGCCATATTGGTTGCCGCACGTGAAAACGCCACATCAACCAAGAACATAAGCGATCTGCAGACTATTTTAAGCGATCTTATGCAAAATGCCAAGATCAATGAATCAAGCCGTCTGGCATACCATGTCCAGGAATCCATGTATAAAAATATGAAAAAGGACTACACGAGTATAAAGAATAAAGGGGTAAAACAGGCGCCCTTTTATGTTCTCCTTGGAGCCCAGATGCCTTCCATACTGATAGAAACATCCTTTATAAGCAATTCCAGGGAATGTAAAAGATTAATCAATTCAAAATACCAGAACCATTTATGCGATGCCATAGTAAAAGGTATCAAAAGCTACATTAATGAGACAAATCCAACCGCTTTTTTAAAAACAGATGCTAAAAAAGGCTCAAAGGGGTAAAGTCTAAAATTACACAACCCAAGTTAATTCTTTGACATTATAAGTTAAATTAGTTTATGTATTGACGTTGTTTTATCCGTGTGTTTCTGTGTGGGTCTGCGGCAGAGATTTAGGGATTATGAAATTAATTTCTTCGTGTTCTTCGTGGTGAAATATATATGGAAACAGGATAGAGATCAGAGGGAAATTGGTTATAATTTTAAAATTTTAGCGCCTTTGCGCCTTTGTGCCTTTGCGTGAGGAAATGAATTTGGTTCTGTTTATATAGGTTGCGATTATGGTAAAAAATAAAAAAACCGTTCAATTAGTATGGGGGATTGCCCTTGTTTTAGCCGGAATAGGGGTATTTTACAGAATACCTCAGGTTATGCCCAAAATAGAGCAGATCAAACAGTTTTCTTCGATAATGTTTTTCATACGTTTTTGTTTCTATTTTTTAGGTGTTTTGCTTATCGGCGGAGGAGCAAAGAAACTTTATGCTAATTACAAAGGCCAAAAAGACTCGGACGAGAGACCTTTTACCAACACTTAACACTTAACACCTTTTTACTAAATATGCTGAATAATACTAATCTATTAGACACAAAGCTTGCAAATGTCAGGAACCTCAAATTTGAGGTGGAATACAGGACTAAACTCCAGGATATTTGCAACAAAATATACGCTGCATCTAATATAGATGAAATCCTGGTTGATCTGAAGGACGAAATCACGGGACTTTTTGAAGCAGAAAGACTTACTGTTTATGTTGTGGACGGTAAAAAAAAAGAACTGGTCTCACGCTTCAAGTCCGGCGACGAAATATCAGAAATACGCATCCCTATATCTGCAGACAGTATAGCCGGATATTCCGCTTTAAAGCAGAAACTGATTAATATCAAAAATGTTTATGATGAAAAGGAGCTCTGCGCAATCGATTCCGCTCTTAAATTTGATAAAAGCTGGGATCAAAAAACAGGTTTTAAAACAAACCAGGTTTTAGTAGTTCCGACCATTTTTAAAAAATATCTTCTTGGCGCTGTTCAACTGATAAACCATACAGCTGGAACTTTATTTGCCAAGCGTGATGAGGAGTCGGTAATCGAACTGGCCAAGATACTTGCGATCGCGCTGTATAATCAAAAACGGATAGCAATGGCCAAGATAAATAAGTTCAGTTATCTCATTGAAAACCAAATTATTATCCAGAAAGAGCTCGATAAGGCCATTGTCGAATCAAGACGAAGAAAAGAACTTGTTGAAAATATTTTGATGTCTGATCTTAAAATCTCCAAAAATGATATAATAAAATCGTTTAGTAAATTTTACGATGTTCCATATGTTGAATACAATCCAAAAACACCTATTCCCGGCGATCTTCTTGTAGGCCTGAAAGTTCCTTTCATGCGCAAGAATCTATGGGTACCTTTGCATATTGATAGTGACGGAAATATCGTAGTAATAGTGGATAATCCGTATAATCTTCAGAAGATTGACGAAATAAAAGGGCTTTTCCCAGGGAAAAAACTGGTGTTTCGCGTGGGATTAAAGGAAGATGTCCTGAATTATATTAAGCTGTTTACTCAGGACGCAAAAGAACTTGCCGATATGGATGAGATACTCAGGCAGCTTCACGATGAGGCAACAGAAATAGAGGATGCCGAGGCCGGGGTAACAGAGGAAGCCAGCGCAGTGGTTCAGCTTGTAAATAAGATCATTACTGATGCCTACAATCGCGGCGCTTCAGATATTCATATTGAACCATATCCAGGAAAGGAGAATACACGGGTACGGATAAGGATAGACGGAAATTGCGAATTATATCAGAACATACCTTACAGCTATAAAAACGCTGTTGTGTCACGCTTAAAGATCATGTCCGACCTTGATATAGCGGAACGTCGCAAACCCCAGGACGGAAAGATTAAATTTAAAAAATACGGCGGCCCCGACATAGAGCTCAGGGTCGCAACCGTTCCAACTCAGGGGGGGCTGGAAGATATTGTAATGCGTATCCTTGCGGCAGGCGAACCTATTCCGCTTGACAAGATGGGTTTTTCAAAAGAAAATTATGAAAATATTGTAAGTGTAATAACTAAGCCCTATGGCATAATATTTGTGTGCGGCCCCACAGGTTCAGGTAAAACCACCACGCTTCATTCAGCTTTGAGCTATATTAATAAGGTTGAAACCAAGATTTGGACTGCCGAAGATCCTGTTGAAATTACTCAGGCCGGCTTGAGGCAGGTTCAGGTAAAACCAAAGATAGGATTTGATTTTGCCGCTGCAATGCGAGCATTTCTAAGGGCGGATCCGGATGTTATTATGGTTGGTGAAATGCGGGACAAGGAAACCACATCGATCGGCATAGAAGCATCACTCACCGGTCACCTGGTATTTTCAACACTTCATACCAACAGCGCTCCGGAAAGTATAATAAGGCTTCTTGATATGGGGATGGATCCTTTTAACTTTGCCGACGCTATTCTGTGCATCCTTGCTCAAAGACTGATTCGTACTCTATGCAAGGATTGCAAGAAGAAATATCATCCATCAAGAGAGGAATATGATGAACTTGTCCGGGAATACGGCGCTGAAGGTTTTAAAAAAAACGTAAAAATTCCTTACTCGGACGATTTGGCTCTATACAAACCCTTGGGATGCCAGGCATGCGGCAACACAGGATATCGTGGTCGTATGGGCATACACGAACTGTTAATGGGAACCGACGTGCAGAAAAGATTGATACAGAGCTGTGCAAAAATGGATGACATTCGAAGTCAGGCTATAAAGGACGGCATGACTACACTTAAGCAGGATGGAATTAAAAAGATTTTTGACGGATACTGCAATCTTCTTCAGGTAAGAAAAGTCTGCATTAATTAATATGAAACAGGGAATTAGCTTGTTAGGCTGAAGGCTGTTTTTCCTTCATTCAAAATTCAAAACTCAAAATTATACTTAACACCTGACACTATGCGCACAGGCATTGGATATGATATTCACAGATTAGTACGTGGACGTCAGCTGATTATCGGCGGGGTTGCGATTCCATTTGAAAAAGGCCTTCTCGGGCATTCAGATGCAGATGTACTTGTTCACGCATTGTGCGATGCGCTTTTAGGTGCGGCAGGCTTGGGCGATATCGGCATATATTTTCCTGATACAGATAAGCAGTTTAAAGATATAAGCAGCATAAAACTCCTTGTTAAAACCTGTGAAATGGTTAAGCAAAAGGGCTTTACAGTAAAAAATATTGATTCAGTTGTTTTTGCCCAGGCTCCGAAAATTTCGCCGTATAGAGAAGAAATGCAGAAAAATATTGCGCAAACAATGGAAATTAAGCCAAGCCAGGTCAATATTAAAGCCACTACCACTGAGGGCCTTGGAATTATTGGAAAGGGAGAAGGGATAGCCGCAATGTGTATTGTGCTGCTAATCGAAACTTAACACCTAACACCTAACACCTAACACCTTATATGACTCTTCATATTTACAATACATTAAAAAGAAAAAAGGAGCTGTTTGAACCTCTCGAAGAGGGAAGGGTAAGTATGTATGTTTGCGGCCCTACTGTTTATGATTCCTGTCACATAGGACATGCCAGGTCTGTTGTTACCTTTGATGTTATAGCCCGCTATTTTAAAGAAAAAGGCTATAATGTAATCTATGTAAGAAATTTTACCGATATTGATGACAAGATAATCAACAGGGCCAATCAGTTAGGTATTGCTCCATTAGCACTTGCCGAAAAATATATCGGTGAATTCCATGATGATATGCAAGCTCTGAATGTTGAAAAGCCCACTGTTGAGCCAAGAGCCACGGAGCATATTGACAGGATAATAAAGGTTATTGAAATATTGATTGAGAAAGGCTTTGCATACAGGATAGACAATGATGTCTATTATGCGGTTGAGTTGTTTAAAGACTATGGAAAACTTTCCGGGCGCAGGCTGAAGGATATGGAGGCAGGCGCAAGGGTGGATATTGACAAAAGGAAACGAAATCCTTTTGATTTTGCTTTATGGAAATCGTCAAAGCCCGGAGAACCGGTCTGGGATAGCCCGTGGGGCGAGGGCAGGCCCGGATGGCACATTGAATGTTCGGCCATGAGCGCCGAATATTTAGGGGAAACCTTTGATATTCATGGTGGAGGAAAAGATCTTATTTTTCCGCATCATGAAAATGAAATAGCCCAGTCAGAGGCTGCATTTGGAAAAACTTTTGTCAGATACTGGATTCATAATGGTTTTGTAAATATTAATCAGGAAAAAATGTCGAAATCGCTCGGGAACTTTATTATACTAAAGGAAATAATAAAGCATTATCACCCTGAAGCATTGCGGCTTTTTCTTCTTTCCAAGCATTATCGCAGCCCTGTTGACTTTACAGACAAGGCAATGGATGAAGCTGTTGCCGGTCTTGATAAAATCTATGCGCTGCTTGAGCGTATTGAGAAACAATTCGGGTCTGCATCAGGCAAAGATAAAACCAAAGATGTCACTGTGTTTTGGGGGCAATTCTGTAAAGCCATGGATGATGATTTTAATACCGCCCTTGGAATAGCCACACTTTTTGAAGTCGTTCGCGGCATGAACCGCCTGCTGGATGAAAACAAAAACAGCTTTTCTCAAGACGCTGAAGATAAAATAGACTCGGGCCGGACGGATATTCTAAAAATGGGCGCAATCCTCGGCATACTTAATGAATCACCTGAAGACTATTTTGCAAAAAAAAGATCCACAGGACTTGAAAAAAAATCGATCGATTCTGAAATAATTGACAAGATGATAAAGGAGCGGATTGAGGCCAGAAAGGCAAAAAACTGGGCCATGGCCGATCAAATCAGAAAACAGCTTGAAGAAATGAATATAATTATTGAAGATAGCCCCGAGGGCACTGTCTGGAAGATAAAGAGTTGAAGTTATAAGTGCCTTAAGTGAGCTAAAGTGCCTTCCCTTCGTGATCTTCGTGGTAAAATAAATAGAAACAGAAAACCGCAGAACCGCAGAACAAGGAACCGCAGAATGTCGAAGTGTTTAAATACTTCATCATTCGAAATTCCTTGTTCGATATTCGTTATTCAGATTCTTAACACCTGAAACTTAACACTTAACCTAACACCTAACACTTAACACCTAACACACTTTTTATTATGTCATCCTTTAACCTTATATCAGATTTCACACCAAAGGGAGACCAGCCAAAGGCAATTGAATTATTAAGCAATAGTATCTTGTCCGGCAACAAACACCATGTGCTTTTGGGGGTCACAGGGTCGGGCAAAACATTTGCCGTGGCAAATATTATTAAAACACTTCAAAGGCCGACCCTTGTGCTGGCGCCCAACAAGACCCTTGCCGCCCAGCTTTATAGTGAGTTCAAATCACTCTTTCCTGAAAACAGTGTCGAATATTTTGTAAGCTACTATGACTATTATCAGCCTGAAGCCTACATCCCTGCCAGCGATACCTACATACAAAAAGATTCCTCTATCAACGAAATGATAGACAAATTGCGCCATAGCGCGACCAGATCCGTGCTTTCACGCAGGGATGTTATTGTTGTTGCAAGCGTATCATGCATATTCGGACTTGGCGCGCCTGAAGACTATCTCTCTATGAGTGTTGACATGGAAACCGGCATGGAGCTTGTTCGAAATAAGCTTCTGTCCAGGCTTGTTGCCATGCAATATGAACGAAACGATATTGATTTTCACAGGGGGGTTTTCAGGGTAAGGGGGGACAGGGTTGAGATATTTCCTTCCTATGAAGAGGAGAGCGCTGTTCGTATCGATTTTTTCGGAGATCAGGTGGAGACTATTTCAACATTTGACACTTTAAGAGGGCATGTTACAGATCGTTTGGAAAAAATTAGAATATTTCCTGCCAGCCATCATGTGGCTGATAAGCAAACACTTAAAAGAGCGATAAAAAGCATTCGCAATGAGTTAAAGGAAAGGATCGATTATTTTAGAAACGAAAATAAACTGATAGAGGCTCAGCGTATTGAAGAGAGAACAAATTTTGATCTTGAGATGATGCTTGAATTAGGCTACTGCAACGGTATTGAGAATTATTCCAGGCATTTAACCGGAAGAGGTCCAGGTGAACCGCCGCCGACCCTTTTTGATTATTTTCCCGACGATTTATTAGTATGCATTGATGAAAGTCATATTGCCGTGCCACAGATTCGCGCCATGTATAATGGTGACAGATCCCGCAAGACCACCCTTGTAGAATACGGGTTCAGGCTCCCATCTGCTCTTGATAACCGGCCCCTTAAGTTTGAGGAGTTTGAATCAAAAACATCACAGGTTCTTTATACATCCGCGACCCCTGCTGAATACGAACTTGATAAGGCAAAAGGGGCCGTAGCCGAGCAGATCGTAAGGCCCACAGGCCTTCTTGATCCTCAAATTGATGTAAGAAAAGCACAGCATCAGGTTGACGATCTTTTTGAAGAGATTCAGTTATGCTGTAAAAGGGATGAAAGGGTCCTGGTTACCACCTTGACAAAGCGCATGGCTGAAGATCTTACAGAATACTATCAGGATCTTGGCATAAGAGTTCGCTATCTTCATGCAGACATAAAGACATTGGAACGGGTCGATATTATAAGGGATCTCAGAACCGGCAAATTTGATGTTCTTGTCGGGATAAATCTTCTTCGCGAAGGGCTTGACATACCGGAGGTTACACTTGTAGCTATACTGGATGCCGACAAGGAGGGTTTTTTACGTTCAGCAAGGTCTCTTATTCAAACATGCGGCAGGGCTTCCAGAAATGTCGGCGGCAGGATAATAATGTATGCCGATCATATAACAAAGTCTATGAAACAGGCAATAGATGAGACAAACCGGCGCAGAAAAATTCAGGAGGCTTTCAACAAAAAGAATAATATTATTCCAACAACCATCAAAAAAGATATTATGCCTGTCTTTTTTTCATCATATGGTTCTAAAGATACATCCACAGACAAGGTTGCTGAAGCTATTGCCGCATATGAGTCCCTGGACAATATCGACGATATTATTAAATCCCTTGAAAAAGAAATGACGCAGGCCGCAAAAGAGCTTGAATTTGAAAGGGCGGGAGAGCTTCGCGATCAGATAAGGGCTCTTAAAAGGATATCGCTGTATTAAGTGTTAGGTGTCAGGATCGCAGGAATCCTTGCCCCTCGCGTCCATTGTTGCCTTGACATATAACTATATTTTTGACATATTTGCTTACCCAAAAAGCAAATTCCCATATATTGCTTTTGCCTGTATTTACCTTATCTAAAAAATGAACTTCTTTTAAATGGGGTGTTGAATTTTGAAAACTACTAAAAGAAAACCTGTGTTGCTCTACTTCTGTATATTTATTTCATTTTTAACCTTTATGCTCCTTTCTTTCTCTCAAGCTTTCTCTCAAGAACCCTCTTTGCTCAAGGAGGGTATTAAACAGTATAAGGAGGAAAACTATGAAGAGGCCTTCGAAATCTTGACAAAGGCACGCATCCAAGATCCAGGCTCCTCTCCTGCTGCTTTCTTTTTAGGGCTTACATACAAGCAGATGATGAATTATTCAAAAGCCCTGGAAAACTTTAGAGATGCCGTGACCCTTAAGCCCCAAATTAAGGAAGCCCTGATTGAAATCGTAGATCTTGCAATTCAACTTGGAAAATTCGAAGAGGCAAAGAAATGGATAGGAGTGGCCGAGGAAGAAAAAATATTTGAGACTAAAATAGCTTTTCTGAAAGCACAGCTCCTTGTTAAGGAGGGCAGTTACTTAAAGGCTATTGAGGCATTTGAAAAAGCCAAATCCCTGGATAAATCTCTTGCACAGGCAGTAGATTTTCAGGTTGCCCTTTGTTACATGAAGTTAAAACAACTTAAAAAGGCAAAGGAACTCTTTCAGGCTGCAATCATACAGGATCCTGAAACTGATATGGCAACATTTGCCCGCCAATACCAGGATATGGTGGAACAAAGGATAGCGCTTGAAAGACCGTTTCGTATAACATTGGGGGTTTCGGGAAATTACAACAACAATCTATTGTCCAATCCAAACGATCATGAGTATACATCGGGCAGCATGAACGAGGAGGTCTATTTTACATCTCCATCACTTCGGATAAATTACACGCCCGCAATTAAGAGCCCCTGGCTCTTTACCGCTCAGTATGCTCTGTCAGGCAGTTTCCATGATAAGTTTTCCACCACGCGTGATACTATAAGCAACAGCATCAGTATTGTCCCTGGTTATAATTTCGGGAGGTTTACATTAAATCTGGCGACAACTTACAGCTACTCAATGCTAAGGGACCCAAGTCAGAAGGAATACTCTGATTCTTTGAGTGTCGGCCCGATGTTGCGAATGGCTTTGGCTCAAAACCAGATGCTGGAGCTTTTTGGCGGTTACAGCCGAAAAGAATATTTTCAACCACCGAGCCGCGAGGAAGAAGACAAGGATTCAACAGGGTATAATGCATATATAAGCTGGATATGTATGCTCAAGGGCACATTTTTAAATCTCAAATATGAATATATCTTTGAAGATACAGACGGGGTATGGTGGGATAACAAGGGGCACAAGTTCTCGGCCAACGTTGTAATCCCCTTGTTTGATAAGGTTAAATTACAACTCAGCAGCCAGGTGTTTCTGCAGGATTACAAAAACAACCACATACTTTTGGATAATAATCAAAGAGAGGATGAAACTTATACAGGCTCCCTGGGACTTACCTGGGAATTCATGAAGAACACAAGCCTGATAACACAGTTTACAAAAACCCGTGTTGACTCAAACATAGGTTATTACGAATACGAACAAGGACTATATAGTGCGGGTTTGGAGTACAGGTATTGATCTAAAGCTTTAGCTCCTTTCTTCCAAAAAAATAAAATAGGTTTCAATGGTGAAAACAACATACCATTGGTTAAAATTGCTGGTTTTATTTTCAGGGTCAAAAAGATAAAATTTCAGCCGATTTTAAAAGCTGCTATGCATAACCACCTGTAATTAAAGAATCATACATGTCTTTATAACAAAATCCAAAGGCCTCAAAACCATATGTGGCATATTAATTGCTTTTCTTTAACTAAAACTATAAAAAATATCATTATCTTAACAACTATAAGAAGGTGTTAATATGAAACGCACAGTCTTTTTTATGATTCTTCTATTTCTTTTGAGCCCTTTTTGTTTATCGGCTCATGCAAAAACAGTGGGCCAGTTCAGTAAAGTTGAAGGCAGAGTTGATATCACCAGCCTTGGTGGATCGGCCAGGCCTGTCAAAACAGGGGATGATGTAGGTGAAGGTGATATTATTCGTGTTAAGAGTAAATCAAAGGCGGAAGTTATTTTTGTAGATGGTGGAATCCTTCGTATCGCCCAGGAAAGTCGAGTTGGAATTGACGAATACATTACGGAAAAAGACCACAAGAGTGAAATTTTTAACCTCTTTAGAGGTAAAATAGAAAATGTGGTAAAGAAAAGCGGCGGTTTTTTCGGTATCAAGAAAAAGGGTAAACATGAGGTTCATACTCCCACTGCTGTTTGTGGCGTTAGAGGGACCGATTTTTTTAGCACCTATCAGAAGGGTATAACCAACTTTGTATTCAAAGAGGGTAATGGGTATGGTTACAGCAAGAATAAACCTGATCAAGTGATGAACATCAATACAGGTCAGGCAATGATGGTTATTAAACCTGATCTTCCGCCCTTAGTAAGGATGGCTACAGTTGAAGAGATTGCCAGCCACTCGGCTGATACGAACGTCAAGGAAGATGAGAACAAAGATGATGATAAAAAGGCAGGTGAAGGAGCAGACGATAATAAGCAGGATGGCAAGGCAAAAGACAAGGAGCCGGGAAAAGACGAAGAAAAAGACCAAAAGTCAGGGGATGATAAATCGGAAGATAAAGGCCCTGGTGATGACAAGCAAGGTAATAAGGAACCGGGAGACAATGATCAAGGCGGTGATAAACGTGGAGATAATGATAAGCGCGGTGATAATGATGAAGGTGACCGCAGCAGGAATCGTCATGCACGAGCCGACGATAGATCAGGTGATGACAATCGCGTAGATGATAATGAGCCTGGTAGAGATCGTAGACGCGGAGATCGAGGCCCGGGCGACGACAGACGTGGTGACGATGATGGCCCAGGAGATAATTACGGACCAGGCGATGACAGACGCGGAGATCGACGAGGCCCAGGCGACGACAGACGCGGAGATCAAGGCCCGGGCGACGACAGGCGCGGTGAATACGGCCCGGGCGACGACAGACGTGGAGACAACGGACCTGGAGATAACAGGCGCGGCAACTATGGGCCTATGGATAATTCCGGCCCCGAAGATGGTCGGGGTAATTACGGACCAGGAGGTCCAGGTGGCCCGGGTGGCCCGGGTGAACCTCCAAAGGGAGATTATGTAGCAGGTGGACCACGTGGTGATTATGGCCCGGGAGGTCCCGGCGATTATGGCCCCGGTGGACCGGGTGATTATGGGCCGGGTGGTGGACCACGTGGTGACTATGGTCCAGGAGGTCCCGGCGATTATGGCCCAGGAGGACCGGGCGACTATGGTCCAGGCGGCAACTATAGTGGAGGACCGGGCGACTATGGTCCGGGTGGCAACTATGGTGGACCGGGCGGTGATTACGGCCCCGGAGGGCCGGGTGATTACGGGCCGGGAGGCTACTATGGTGGACCTGGTGACTACGGAGGGCCGGGAGGCTACTATGGTGGACCTGGTGACTACGGAGGGCCGGGCGGTGACTACTATGGAGGAGGACCGGGTGACTACTATGGAGGAGGACCGGGAGACTTCTTGGGAGGCTACTATGGAGGAGGCCCGGGAGACTTCTATGGAGACCCATTTGGAGACCCATTTGGAGACCCATTTTACAATATAGATATCAGTGGTTATATAATACAACCATTCAGTGTTGATAATATTGGTATTTCCGGAAACTTGGGTGATTCGTACTTCAGTCTCTCAATGTCAGGCGTATATAACCAGACCCCGCCCTTTGTATATATGTATGAAGATATTAGAGGGGCACTGACCGGCAGCTTAAAAACAGGATACTTTCTCGGCTTTACCGCTTGTGGCTGGAATACATATGGGCAGACAGTCGAGGGAACAGCGGCGTTCTTTTACATTGATTCCGGCGATGCGTCCGGTGGATTGCTCACAGGCGATGTCGCCGGGTCCTATTCCACAGACCTCCACAACTGGAACGCAAGCGGCTCTCTCGATTGGGTACAACTTGGTTCAGGTTTAACTGTTCCCGGCAGTGCTGAGGAAATTATCTCCTATGCTCGCGATATTTTTTTTGTGTCAGGTGCAAATGGGAATTTCTATGATTCCATTGGTGATGATGTAGGAGACTTGACCATATACAAAAGTGACGGCATTTTTGATTCTATCGAAGAGGGTCAACATTGGGGGTATTGGCAAAATAATATAGGTGGCTATTATTCAACTATTTCAGGTAAAACCCCGGATAATTTTGATAGCTTGTTTTATGAGTGGGAGCAAAAAGGTATTAGGTGTGATAACCACATTCTGAACCTGCGGCTTTATATGTCTGCTCACGGGGAAGATTTGGATTATTCTTCGTATGGCGAGTTTAAAGGTGATGTGGCAGGCGGCTGGGTCGATATCGAATATGCGGTAACCGGCATTGCGGTGGGCGAATTACACGGTGGCTATGATCCATCCTTCTATTCCAATGATATTTTTGCCGGCGGTGGTGGTGTGTGGCTTGAAACCAGCATATTAATGGACAAGCTTTCAGGGTCACCTGGCGATCTGGCCAAACTTAATATCCCGAACGTTATAATCGGCCTGACGAATCTTCAAGGAGATGTTACGAATGGCGGAGATCATATTGACGTGACAATGACAGGTGTCACCTTTTTGGCCAATACAGCTGGGGAGCGCCCCCGAATCTGGGCGACAGACGATGTCAGCGGCCATTACACGGGAACCCCTTTAACAGCGGGGACGGTTAATTTAAGCCAGACAGGCGGAACTACAGTAGGGGTGACCGCTGATTTTAATCTGCAAACATGGAGCACTGCTACGAATAAATGGACTGCAACCGTCAATAACGGGGCCGGCACGGTTGGCGGCACTGGTATCATTTTTAAGGGTGCTGCTGCTGGAAACATAGATAATCCGGCTGCCGGAGAGATCAGCGGTACTGCCGCAGGCTGGGCAAAGTAGAATCAGATAAAAGTATAAGAGGCACAAAACAGAACCACTTGATTTTGTGCCTCTTTTTTTTACTTTTACTAATTTTTGAAAATTGTATTAAGTGTTAACTGTATGATTAAACAGGTGGAAACAGACCCGGATAAAAAATTAGCTACAGTTTCTTCAAAGCCCGGTGTTTATATAATGAAGGACGCCCGTGGAAAGGTTGTTTACGTGGGCAAGGCCGGAAACCTTCACAAGCGTATTTCTTCATATTTTATGCGGCCGGCTCAGCAGGACAATAAAACAAGGGTGCTGGTTGATAAAATCTCAACCTTTGAGACAATAATAACCAAGACCGAAAAAGAGGCGCTGATCCTTGAATCAACCCTGATCAAGCAATATAAGCCAAGGTATAATGTTATCTTAAAGGATGACAAGCAATATCCATGTCTGCGCCTGGAAATTGATCAACCATATCCCAGCCTTTCCATAGTCCGGAAAATTAAAAAAAACGGGTCCATCTATTTCGGCCCGTTTACCTCTTCCAATGCTGTGCGTCAAACCCTTAATATAATCAATAAGACCTTCAAACTTCGCAAATGTAAAACAAAGGTGTTTAAAAACAGACCGCGCCCGTGTCTTAACTTCCAGATAAAGGCATGCCTTGCCCCATGCTGCCTGGATGTTGATGAAAACACCTACAACGAGATAGTTAAAGAGGTAACGCAGTTTTTAAAAGGAAAAACACCTGTTCTGATAAACAGGATAAAAAAGGAGATGTCAATCGCTGCCGAGGCGCTGGAGTTTGAACGCGCGGCAGCCCTCAGGGACAAGATCTCGGCTCTTGAAAAAACCCTTGAAAAGCAGGTTGTGGTTGCAACCGATTTTATAGACAGAGATATACTTGGTGTTGCCGGGACAGATGAATTTTCCATAATCACCCTGCTTTTTATTCGTGGAGGCTGTCTTGTGGGAATGCGGCATTTCAGTTTTTCTGAAATCATGTCAACCAATGCGGAACTGATCAGATCCTTTATAACGCAGTATTATGAAAAAACCCCTTTTATCCCCAGGGAAATCCTTGTGCCCATATCCATGGAAGATACCTCTCTGCTTGAAGATTGGCTGCGCTCAATTAAAGGTAAAAAGGTAAGCATCATACATCCAAAACAGGGAGAAAAGGTCAGTCTGCTAAACATGGCTTCCTTGAATGCGGAAAACAGGCTCAAGGAACAGGCAGCCTCCCTTGCCGATGAGATCGATCTGCTTGCCGGGCTTCAGAGGCGGCTGAAGATGGATAAGGTCCCGCAGCGCATTGAGTGCTTTGACAACTCGAATATATCCGGCAAAGAACCTGTGGCAGGCATGGTTGTATTTGAACAGGCAAAGCCGAAAAAATCATCATACAGAAAATATACAATCCAGGGGGTTTCAAAACCGGATGATTATGCCTGCATGTATGAGGTGTTGAAAAGGCGTTATGCCAAGGCAGAGGAATCCATGCCTTATCCCGATGTTTTGCTTGTTGACGGCGGCAAGGGCCAATTGAGCATTGCCGCAACAGTAATCAAGGAGCTGAAGCTTGAAGGGAAATTTTCAATAATAGGAATAGCCAAAAAGGATAAAAAAAGGGGGGAAATCGCAGACAAGATATATTTACAGGGCAGGGTTAACCCGGTTAATTTCGGCAGGGAAGGGGACCTTCTTCTTTTTCTGCAAAGAATCAGGGATGAAGCTCACCGTTTTGCCATTTCTTTTCATCGTAAGCGTAGAGGTAAAGCCTCTCTTCATTCCGCCCTTGATGCCATCCCCTCGGTTGGGGAAAAAAGAAAAGAAATTCTGCTTAAGCATTTTAAAAGCATTAAAAAAATCCAGGCAGCAACGCTTGAAGAACTCAGCGCTGTGCCTGGAATAAGTCATGCCGTCGCAATGGCTGTAAAATCGGCTCTTTAATAATTTTACTATTGTCTCACGCAAAGGCGCAGAGAAAAAACGGTTTTTTCTCTGCGTTCTTCGTAGCCTCCGTGGTGAGACAATTTTTTTGTCATTCCGGCGAAAGCCGGAATCCAGTAGTTTTTATTAGCGCCTTTGCGTGAGAAATTTTTCCATGAAGCGCACGAAGATCATTAAGATTAGTTTTTTATTCTTCGTGATCTTCGTGGTAGAATAATAATTTTTTTATATAAATTCTCTGTGATCTCTGTGTGCTCTGTGGTGAAAATGTCCGATCAGGCTATTTCTTTAAGTAAAGCTTTAAGTTCTGCGACGGCATCCGCTGATTTCTGAAGAGCTGTGTTTTCATCATCGGTTAATTTAATTTGTATAATCTCCTCTATACCGTTTGCGCCAAGTTTAACCGGCACGCCGATAAAAAGATCCCTTATCCCATACTCACCATCAAGATATGCCGCGCATGGAAGAATCTTTTTCTTGTCCTTTAAAATCGATTCAGCCATTTCCACTGCCGCGGATGCAGGAGCATAATAAGCGCTTCCTGTTTTAAGAAGCCCTACTATCTCTGCGCCACCCTTTCTTGTCCTGTCAATCAGGGCGTCAATCTTTTCCCTGGAAAGCAGCTCCGTAATAGGTATGCCTGCCACAGTGGAATACCTTGGAAGCGGAACCATGGTATCGCCATGCCCGCCAAGGACAAACGCATGGGTATTTTCAACCGAAACATCAAGCTCCATTGCGATAAAGGCCCTGAACCTGGCGGAATCAAGGACGCCGGCCATGCCCATTACTCTGTTTCTTGGAAAACCGCTTGCCTCATACGCAACCTGGCACATGGCATCAAGAGGATTGCTTACAACAATAAGAACAGCATCCGGAGAAAACTTTGCCGCCTGCTGCGTAACGGTTTTCACAATTCCCGCGTTGATGCCTATAAGGTCGTCCCTGCTCATGCCCGGCTTTCTTGGTATGCCGGCTGTAATAATAATGATATCGGATCCTGCGGAAGCCTCATAACTGTTTGAGCCTGAAAGATGAGCGTCATGCTTTTCAATAGGCGCGGCCTCGGTAAGATCCAGAGCCTTTCCCTGGGGCACCCCCTCAACAACATCTATAAGCGCCACATCGCATAACTCTTTTTCAGCAAGTCTCTGGGCAATAGTAGCTCCTACATTTCCAGCGCCGATTACAGATACTTTTTTGTCCATAATATTCTCCTTCCGTTTCTTACGAATTCATCAAAATCATTTATCAATATTTAATTCACACGGTCAAGGCATTTATGGGAGAGACTTTTGAAAAATGCTCAATTTTGTTCAAGTTCAAGGAAGGCGAAAATTTTAAATGCAGGAATACATTGAGTATTTCGAGGCTTAAAATTTGAGTCTGACGCCGACACGAAGTGAAGCATCAGCGCTAATTGGGCAAAAGGGGGCGTTTTGCAAAGGTCTCTAGGAGAGGGTATCTGATTCTCAGCTTACAGGGTTTTCTTGTGATTATTAGATTATTGCTTTTTCGTTCATCACTATGCTATTTTAATATAAAAGGAGTTATAAAAAAAATGGAAGAAAAATATTTCCCGAATTGTTTAACCTGCGGTAAAAAACTGATTTTGAAAAAAACGTGACAACGTGTTTACTTAACCTGCAAGTCTTGCGGGGCCGAATATCCAGTAGAAAAATTTGCTGATTTGATGGATGATTCTTTTGAAGAACAGGTTGCGAACACACGTTGTGACAGGTTATAAATCAAACCATTCTCAAAAGGGTAATATCCCGCCCGCATCTGCCCGATCACAGACTGGAAACAGTGAGCCCCAAAGACACCGCGCCCTTGATGACGCAAAACTTGCGGCCATGATATGGCTTGAAATGGAAAAGATATAAATGAAAAGATCGCTTTCATTAGTGCTTATAAGTATTGTTTTTGCAGTATCATTCATAGGCTGCGCCCATACTCAAACAGCAACCCATATCCCCCCGAAACACCTGGCCGCCAGAATGATTAAAATAGTCGAAGAAGTGTCCGGCTGCATACAGCCAAAAACCAAGCTGGAATATTATATATCAAACCACAGCGAGCCTAACGCCTGGGTAACAGACGATAATCTTTACTTTACCGAAGGCATTTTTGTTTTTGATGATAATGTTCTTAAATTTGTTATGTCTCATGAGATCGCCCATAATAAGCTCGGCCATCTCGCAAAAGCAAAAACCGTAAGCTATATTACCACAGGCGTTATGTTGGCGGTTGACATTATTCTTCCCGGCGCCGGGCTTCTAAACTATTTGGCCAACCCTGCTGTTGTAAATAATTTTAACAAAATACAGGAATCTGAAGCTGACACAGAGGCATCTAAAGCTTGTTTATGCCTTGGCATTTCAATTTCCGATCAAATAGAAATATTAAAAAAACTAAAGCTTGCCATAGCTGATAGCGGCAAGTTTTGGGACAAACATCCTTCCTGGGATGAGCGTATTGAGAATATCAAAAAAACAAATATTACTGGAAGGTAGCCGGGAAATGAAAAACGTATCGCATTACGGTTATATCTATTTATTATAGTATAGCAGTCCTATTCGCGGAGACCGCAAAATGCTGTCAGATAACTGTCTAAACTCAACAAATCGGTATGTATTGCTGGATGTGGAAACAATCGATTTTTCGCCAAAAAGCGGGGACAGGGTGATAGAAAACGGCTGGAGAGCCAAAACTTGCGTGGAACAACTTATCGAGGAGGCGATGCAGCAATGAGCAGAAAAAAAACAGCCAAGGAAAATCAAACCCTGCCAGCCAAGAGCGAATTTTTACTCTACCAAACTGAGGATGGGCAGACGCGCATAGAAGTTCGCTTGGAAAACGAAACCGTTTGGTTGAACCAGTTGACCATGGCAGAGCTTTTTCAGATATCTAAGCAAAATATTAGCCTGCATCTTAAAAATATCTTTAATGAAGACGAGTTGACGGAAAAACGAGTTGTCAAGGAATACTTGACAACTGCCGCTGACGGCAAGGGCTACCGCACCAAATTTTACAACCTCGAAGCCATCATCGCCGTGGGATACCGCGTGCGGTCCCGCCGGGGTACCCAGTTCCGCCGGTGGGCCACGGAGCACTTGAACGAATACCTGGTCAAGGGCTTTACAATGGATGATGAACGCCTGAAGGCAGTCGTCAACATCGGTTCCGACTATTTTGACGAGATGCTGGAACGGATTCGGGACATCCGGGCCAGTGAAAAACGCTTTTACCAGAAAATTCGGGATATCTATAAACTGGCGGCGGATTACGACCCAAAGGCCGAGGAAACCCTGGAGTTTTTCAGCATTGTTCAAAACAAGCTGCATTTCGCCATCTCCGGCAAAACGGCTGCCGAGCTGATCACCGAAAGGGCCGACGTCTCTATGCCCAACATGGGGCTGACCTCATGGAAAGGGGCCAAGGTGCGCAAGGGGGATGTCACCATTGCTAAAAATTACCTGAACGTCGATGAAATCGAGGGGCTCAACAGGATTGTTACCATGTACCTGGACTATGCCGAAGAACAGGCCAGACGCCACCGCCAGATCTTCATGCGGGACTGGCGTAAAAAACTGGATGCGTTTTTGCAGTTCAACGAGCGGGACATCCTGACCAATGCCGGAAAGGTCAGCAAGGCGGTGGCTGACCAACTGGCCATTGAACAATATGAAATCTTTCACCACCATAGGCTGGCCGAGGAAGCGCAACAGGAATCGCTCGCTGATGATGCCAAACTGAAACGCTGCCTGGAGAAGAAAAAATGAATCGTTATGTAGCGCTGGATGTGGAAACAACCGGTTTTTCGCCCAAAAGCGGAGACAGGGTAATAGAGATCGGCGCTGTTGCTATCGAGAATCAGAGCATTATTGCTGAATTCAGCAGCCTTATCGATGTTGATAAAATGATCCCCTGGCAGGTTCAGCGGGTGCACGGCATAACCAATGAAATGCTTGAAGGCGAACCAAAGCCGGACGAGGTCCTTCCGGAATTTTACAAATTCATTGCCGGAAGCATCCTGGTGGCCCACAATGCAAGCTTTGATGTTGGTTTTCTCAGAAATGAATTTGCTTTATTAGGCATGAGTCTGAACAATCAATCCCTGTGCACACTAAAAATAAGCAGAAAGCTATATCCGCATTTGCCCAATCATAAACTGGAAACAGTAAGCCGATACCTGCTTGGAAAATCAGCAAATCAGATGCAAAAACACCGAGCCCTTGATGACGCAAAACTTGCGGCCATGATATGGCTTGAGATGGAGAAGATATGAGTGGTTCAGAAGATATTATTTGTCGATATTATAGGCCAAAAACTGCAAAACTAAAGGGCGTACCCGAGTTACAATTTAACCCCTCATTTGAGCAGGGTGAATCAACGCACATATTTTTACTATCTCAGGATTGACCGGATTATATGGAAGATTTATGATAATAATAGTCTGGATTACCGTAAAGTAGCTATTTTGAACCTGAAAGAACTAAAGCAGCTTATAAAAAAGGGTGAATCAGATCGGCTTGAATTTAAGAAGTCGAGCGGGCAGAGAACGGTTGCTGCAAAGACTGTCTGTGCTATGCTGAACAGTATAGGTGGTTTTGTAATATTCGGTGCGACAGACAAAGGGGAAATAACCGGTCAGAAAGTCTCTGCAAAAACAATAGAAGATATATCAAATGAAATCCGTAAAATTGAGCCACCTGTTTTTCCTGATATCGAAACCGTCGATTTAAAATCAGGAAACGCTGTAATAATTATAAGTATTCCAGGAAGCACAGGACTTTATAGATATGCAGGACGGCCATACCTTCGGAATGGTCCCACAACCATACAGATGCCTGGGGATGAATATAACCGTCGATTAATTGAAAAATTCCATGCAACAACCCGGTGGGAAAACGAATCTGTGCCGGAGGGCGTTTCCATCAAGGATCTGGATGCCGACGAGATTCAAATTACTCTGGACAATGCTATTCGGCTGGGACGACTCGAAGCCACTAACCGGCGAGACACCAGATCCATTCTCCTTGGTTTGGAACTGATTCACGAAGGCAACCTCCTGAACGCCGCCGTGGCGCTCTATGGTAAGAGTGACCAACTCAAGATACTCTATCCGCAAATGGGTATCCGTCTGGCTCGCTTCAGGGGAAAAAACCGCTTAACTGACTTTGCCGACAACCGTCAGTACTGGGGGCATGCTTTCTCGCTTTTGCGCCGGGCCGAATCGTTCCTGTTGGACCATGTTCCCATTGCTGGACGTGTCGTGTCGGGAAAGATGGTTCGTGAAGATCAGCCATGGTACCCACCACGCGCCACGCGCGAAGCCTTGGCAAACGCTTTATGCCACAGGGACTACACTATACCCGGTGGCGCCGTTGCCGTTGCCATGTATGATGATCACATGGAAATCACCAACCCTGGTGATCTCCATTTCGGCATAACGCCTGAGAAGCTGGCAAGTCCCCACGAATCAAGGCCATGGAATCCGATTATTGCCAATGTGTTTTACCGGGCAGGCATTATCGAGCGATGGGGTATGGGCACGCTGAACATTATTGACTGGTGTAAGGAAAACGGCAACCCCGAACCCTCTTGGCAGGAGCAGGCCGGTTCTGTGTATGTGAAGTTCCTGCCCGCCGTTTTGCCCGATACTCCTGAAGACGCAGTGGATGTCGGGACCAAGTTGGCACTAAGTCGGCACCAAGTTAATATTTTACATGACTGCTATAAATCCAGTAAGTTAGTGGATCTTATGGCCGTCACCGGTCGTTCTGACCGCACCAAGTTCCGGCACCAAGTTTTGAACCCACTTTTAGACGCCGGGCTTGTTGAAATGACAATTCCGGATAAACCGAAAAGCAGCAAACAAAAATATCGTCTTACAGATAAGGGCAAAAAATGGGTTGAACAGAACCAGGCGGGGAAATGAATATGCTTGATTATGAATTTGTTAAATGACCGAACTACCGAAACGTGAATTGCTGGAGCAGAAGCTTCACAAAGCGGTTGAACTGGCGCGGAAACGGCTGGAGGCGGGTGTGTAAATAATGAAGCTATCCGCATCTGCCCAATCATAAACTTGAAACAGTAAGCCGGTATCTGCTTGGAAAATCATGCAAACAGATGCGAAGACACCGAGCGCTTGATGACGCAAAACTTGCTGGTATGATATGGCTTGAGATGGAAAAAATGTGAACAGCGCAAAAGAGATCATTTACAAAAGGATTTGCATTCAAACAAACGATAACATATAGTCAAATCGTAATCTTTAGACTTTCAAACAATCCATTGATAACGAAACTAGGTACTAAGTAATGATACAGAACCCTGAACAACTGAAAGAACTGGAAGACAGAGTTATTCGAGATGAAGGCAAGCTGAGTTTTCCCTATGCCATACGTCTTTTTACATATATGTGGGATGAGGGCGTGAGTCTCGGCATTTTCCCTCCCAAAGAGCCATTAGAAGGAATAGGTGTGGATATAAGGATTGCGAAGGTGTTGAATTCATGTTCGAGAAAATCCTTTCCAGTATAGGCGCATCTCTCAAAAAACGTAATATTCCCTACATGATTATCGGGGGACAGGCCGTATTGCTTTACGGAGAACCCCGCCTTACCAGAGATATTGATATTACCCTTGGTGTGAATGTCGATCGTCTTGATGAGCTTCTTGCCGTTGTTCAAGAACTCACCCTTAAACCTCTTCCCGAAGATTTGAAATCATTTGTCGGGCAAACCATGGTTCTGCCGGCCCTGGACGAAACTACGGGCATAAGGGTAGATTTCATTTTCTCATTTACCCCCTATGAAACAGAAGCCATAAAAAGAGCAAAAAAGATAAAGATAATGGACAGAGATGTCAATTTTGCCTCTCCTGAAGATCTAATAATCCATAAAATCTTTGCCGGCAGACCACGAGATATCGAGGATGTGAGAACCGTTCTCCTGAAAAATCCCGATATTGATGTTCAGTATATACGAAAATGGCTTAAGGAGTTTGATCTGTTTTCTGAGAAAAAAGAATTTCTCAAAACCTTTGAGGAAGTAAAAAGATAGCAGAAAGCTGTATCCGCATCTGCCCAATCATAAACCCATTTTCTTTTCCTGCACACTTCTCGACTCGCCCCCAGAACTATTTCGTGCTATATATCTGTTAGAATAAAAATTATATTGACAAAAACAAGACCAAAAAGTAATATTAAAAATATGAAAGTCAATCTTGGTTTCATCGGAAAAAATATCCGTAAACTTAGACGGCAGCGTGGTTGGACAATGGCTGAACTGGCCGCAAAAGTCGGGATGAGCGAAGTGCCTTTAGGAAGGATTGAGCGTGGTGTAAACGCTCCTTCCGCTTCTGTAATTTACAGGCTGTCAAAAGAGCTGGGCGTTTCTGCGGATATGCTTTTTGCCGAGGATAATCAAAACATCAGATCTCTTCAGTATGGAAAAGCGCGCGATCCTTTTCCGGCAACAACCAGCGGAAAAAATGAGGACCTGCCTTCCAGGATCAAAACAATGTCGCGCGATATAATTGAAGCGTTCTGTGCTCTTGAAGATATTTGCAGGGCGCAAAAAAGGGCAAATATTCCGCTTGTTATTCCTTTTGATCCCACAACCAGAGGAATGGAAATGCTTTCGGAAAAGGTTCGCCGTTTTGCCGGAATCGAGCATGGCATAGTCTTTGACTATTTTGAGCTGTTTGAAACCCTTGGCTTTCGTGTAATCGTAGTTCCTTTGCCTAAAGATGTACACGGCTTTTCATATTATGACACTTTAAATCAGAATGCTTTCTTTTTTTTGGCAGCAAGGCAGAATCCTGAAAGACAGCTTTTTTGCCTGGCCTGTGAATTGGGAAAGGTCTTAATTCTGACTTACTCTATACAGCAGGGCGTGGAACTGTTTGAACCTGATGGCGATCCTGATCCTTCAGGTAAAAAACCGTTTACAGCTCATCGTGCTGCAAGACGTTTTGCCGCTACCTTTCTGATGCCCGCAAAAGCTGTGACTGATACCGTTAACCAATTAGGTATTCAAAGAAATCGCTGGTCTTATGAACTTTTGCTTCGCATCAAGCATCGTTTTGGTGTTTCAGCAGAGGCTTTTTTATATCGTTTAGATGAACTTGACTTAATCGACCCCTCTCTGGTCCAGCCGCTTAAAGACACTATTCACAAGCACTACGGCAAAACCGGCTTCGGCGAACCCGACCTTTCCAGAAGGCTTTTAACCCCCAACGGCCGTCTGTGGGACCTGGTATTAACAGGAAAAGAATTGGAACAAGGACGTAAGGAGGTGCTTGAAATTGAGAAAGTCTTGAAAAAGTGGAAGGTGGTTGGGGAATGAAAACTCTTCCGGCCATCAAAGTATTTGCTGATGAAATTAATGCGGAATTATGAATCGCGAAAGAGATAAAAAGCACAAAACAGAACACCGAAGGGTGCGTAATGTAAAACAAAAAGAGGGGATTGTTATGCCTGTTCCGGTTTCTAAAACTGATCTTCCCCATGGCTACGCAAATTTGCTGGCTTCCCTTAAAAAACGTATTCAACAGGAACGCATCAAGGCTGTGTTATCAGCCAATAAAGCTTTAGTAATGATGTATTGGGATATTGGAAACTCTATTATTCAAAAACAGAATAATGAAGGATGGGGATCCAAAATTATAGATCGGCTATCTCACGATTTAAAAGATGCTTTTCCTGAAATGCGCGGATTTTCTCCACGCAACCTGAAATATATGCGCAAATTTGCTAAATCATGGAGGGATCGTCAATTAGTGCAACGCACCGTTGCACTAATTCCATGGCGCAGCAACCTGGCTAAATATGCCCTTGCCGGATACACCAAACCGATTGGTGTTGCCGAGTGGGAAAGACAGATAACAGAATCTCTTCCTGAAAATCTTAAATCAAGCCTACCAACTATTGAAGAGATTGAAGCTGAATTTTCAGAGGAGGAAAATGACGAATGAACTATAATAACAGCACGTTAAATTTGTATCTAGGGCCATTGGCTGTTTAAATTTATTGACAAACCTGGCGGGTTGAAAAATACTGTTATTAACAACACCCGCCACGCCTCTCCTTTGGATGCGCACCTCGGCGGGTTTTTTTTATGGCTGCAAAAAGAAACGCCCCAAAAGGGGCGTCAGCCCGGCGATGCTATCGCTGGGGGGGCTATATTTTGTGAAATATTTGCACTAAAATGAAAATAAAGTCAATGAATTTTGATGAATTCGTAAAAAGTCGTCACTCCGGTGAAAACCGGAGTCCAGATGGTCTGTCCACCAACGCACTCTGGCGGACTTGAAAAGACTGTATAGCGCTAATACTTCACTACGTGTCCGGCTTTCGCTGGAATGACGGAAAACGGTATTTTTGGACTTTTTACGAAGCCATCAATTTTAGAGTTCTTGGATTATAGCTTGTTTAACAATAACGAGGGTGAGGTTAACAAATGCTTGTCTTTTTTAATGAAAAAAGGAGATTAACAGGGGTATGAACAAAAAATATTATGCGCACAGTCTGGAAGGAAAACCGCCGAGTGAATGGCAACTGCTTGAAGAGCATCTAAAGAATGTTGCAGAAATGACCGCGGAATTTGCCGATTGTTTCGGTGCACCAGAATGTGGTTCCACATTAGGCAGAAACCATGACCTTGGTAAAGGTACCAGACATTGGCAGGCATATCTGCGACGGGCGAATAATATTGTCGATGAATTTGCTAAGTTTTATGATGGGCATCCAATTCATGCGGCTGTTGGTGCTCAGTGGCTCTATAAATATTCTGCTGAAGCAGGAAAGCTGCTGGCTTACTGTATTGCCGGGCATCATGGTGGGTTACCAAACTGGGATGGTACTGCAACTTCATCACTGGAGGCAAGATTGCAGGAACACTATCCGGAGGTTGTAGTTCCTGCTCCAGCACCAGACTTTCCAAGCGAACTGCCTCTTCAATTTGTACCAGAGCGGTTAGGTTTCCAGTTTCAATTTTTTGTCCGAATGCTTTTTTCCTGCCTGGTAGATGCAGATTATCTCGATACAGAAGCTTTTTTAGACAAGAAGAAATCAGGTTGGCGTTCCAGATATTCAGGAATAGATACGCTTCATGAAAGGTTTTGGTCAAACTTTAATGTTCTGCGTGATAGAGTGGATCAAACAACAAAAGTGAATATCCAGCGAGAGCGCGTCCTTCAAGATTGCTTGCAGGCAGGGAAACTGGAAACTGGATTGTTTTCTCTGACAGTGCCGACCGGAGGAGGTAAGACCTTGGCATCATTGGCCTTTGCCCTGAATCATGCCAGGAAGCAGGGAAAGCGGCGGATCATTTATGTCATCCCTTTTACCAGTATTATTGAGCAGAATGCCAAGGTGTTTTGCGATATGCTCGGTGATGACGCTGTCCTGGAGCATCACTGCAATTTTCTTCCTGATGATTCGGATTGGAAAACCCGGCTGGCCACCGAAAACTGGGATGCTCCGGTCGTGGTGACAACCAATGTTCAATTTTTTAATTCTTTTTACGCGAATAAAACTTCAAAATGTCGGAAACTGCACAATGTTGCGGAGAGTATCATTATCTTTGATGAAGTTCAGGCCATCCCTGTTGAGAAGCTACAGCCGTGTCTTGAGGTCATCAAAGAGCTGTCTCTGAATTACGGCGTCACTTCGGTGCTGTGTACGGCAACACAACCGGCCATTAATTTTTCTGAACAATTCAAAGGTGGTTTAAAGAATGTCAGAGAAATAATTCAAGATATTCCCGCACTCTTTACCGAGTTGAAACGGACTGAAGAGGTTTTCATCGGTGAACGTAGTGAACAGGATGTCGCGAAACAGCTTTTGGAGCATGAGCAGGTGCTGTGTATCGTCAATACCCGTCAGCAGGCTCTGGATATCTTTAACGCCTTGCCCGAGTTTGAGGAAAATATCCATTTGAGTGCTTTGATGTACCCGGCTCATCGGACAAAAAAACTAGATGAGATCAGGGTTAGATTATCAGCAAAAAATAAACAACCGTGCCGGGTGGTCAGCACTCAATTGATCGAAGCAGGGGTTGATGTGGATTTTCCCTGTGTGTTTCGGGCGGTAGCAGGAATTGATAGTATTGCACAGGCGGCAGGACGGTGTAACCGCAATGGGTTGAGTGAGACGCCATGTAAGGTGTCGGTTTTTGAGTTTCCGGAAGAATCCGGCTGTTCCTTCTTTCGTCAGGCCGCGCAATCGGCTGCCAAGCTGTTCGAGCGATTTAAAGGAAAGCTCACTGCTCCTGAATGTGTGCGGGAATATTTTGCGGATTTTTTCTGGAAGAATGAACAGTGGATGGATGAAGATGGTATTATTGAAAATCTGTGTCGTCCTGCACAATCGGGGAATATTCAATTTAAGGATATTGCAAAATTCCAAATGATTAAATCGGCAACCATTCCCATTGTCGTTGCACTGGAAGAGAATGCTGTCAAATTGATATGTGCACTTGAATTTGCGAAACATAAGGGCTGGATTCTCAGGAAGCTCCAGCAGTTTAGCGTTCAGATATATCCCTATCAGTTTGAAGAAATAAAAGCTTGGTTAGAAAATCCGCTGCCGGGGATTTGGGTGTTACGTTCGGAAGAGCTGTATTCCGATGTCACCGGGCTTAAGTGTAAGCCACCGGAAGGAACTGCGTTTTTCGGATAAAGAAAGGAGGTGTGATAATGAGTTATGGAATAAAGTTGAGAGTGTGGGGAGATTACGCGTTATTTACCCGCCCGGAAATGAAGGTGGAGCGGGTCTCCTACGATGTGATGACGCCCTCCGCTGCCCGTGGAATCTTGGAAGCCATTTATTGGAAGCCCGCTATTCGTTGGGTGATTGATAGAATCCATGTGTTGCAGCCCGTTCGTTTTGAAAATGTTCGGCGCAATGAACTCGCCAATAGGGTTTCGGTAAATAAACGTGATATGGAAGAAGATAAGCCGGTCTGCCGTTACATAGAAGATGACCGACAACAGCGGGCATCCATGGTTTTGCGAGATGTTGAATATGTAATCGAAGCCCATTTTGAATTAGCAGGAAACGAAGATGTTGACCCGGGTAAACATCTGGCAATCTTTGAACGGCGGGTAAAAAAGGGTCAGTGTTTTCACCGTCCTTATTTCGGGTGCCGCGAGTTTCCGGTCAACTTTGAGTGGTGTGATGATATCCCTCAGCCATCGTTTTCCGGAGAACAGGATTTGGGATTCATGTTACACGATATTGATTTTGCTAATGATATGACCCCGCATTTTTTCCGGGCAGTCATGCAGGATGGTGTCATCAATTGCCGTCAGGAGGTGGTTTCATGATCTTTCAGTCGTTAATTGCCTTATATGACCGTCACGCAAAAATGGATGGAATACCGCCCTACGGATTTAGTGATGAAGACATTGGTTTTGTTATTACCATCGACAAAGAAGGGAATCTTGTTGGGCAACCCGAAGATCTGCGAATAAAAATCAAGGCCAATGTCTTTGATTTTAGAAAATCGGTTGTTCCCTATACCAATCAGGTGAATGTACGGGCTAACGCAGCTGCGAAAACTCCAAACTTTATGGTTGACAAGGCAGATTATATTTTTGGGATGTCAGGGACATCAAAAAAGGATGTATATCATCAGTCTTTCAAAAAACGGATTGATGAGGTTTGCGGTGAATCCAAGGATGAAGGTGTCCTTGCCGCTAAAGCATTTTTAAACCGCTGGAATCAGAATAATTCAGTTGATTTAAGGGACTGGAAGGAAATGAGCGGTGATCATGGAAAATGGGTTGCCTTTCGATTGCAGGGTGATTCGGGTTTTATCCATGAACGACAGGATGTGCAAAAATTATGGGCCGATTTTGTTGCCAGGGAGGAGTTCTCCAAGGGAATCAGTCTTCTGGATGGTGAGGTTCATGATCTGCAATCACAGTATGCCCAGTTTAAGTTTGGTTCCGGAGCTTCACTGGTTTCGTTTAATGAAGTGGCTTACGAATCCTATGGAAAAAAGAAAGGTGAGAATGCTCCTGTTTCAGTTGAAGCTGAATTTAAAAGTTCTACGGCGCTCAAGTTCCTGCTGCGCAGCAAAACCCAGAGACTCAGGATAGGTGATGCCACCACGGTTTTTTGGGCGGAGCGAGCCTCGCCTGTTGAAACTTTTATGGGACAGATACTTAATCCATCTATTGAGTACAAAGCAGCGGCCATTCCCGTTCAGAAGTTTCTTGAAGCCGTACGCCTGGGATCGTTACCCAAGGATCTTGAAGGGGACAAAAATTTGAAATTTTATATCCTGGGACTTTCCCTTAACAAAGCGAGACTCGCCTTACGTTTTTGGCATGTTTGTTCTGTAAGCGAGTTGATGGTCAGGTTTCGTGATCATTTTAATAACCTGGAGATGGAACGTTCCGACAAAGACATTCCATTTCCTGGAGTCCGGCACCTGTTAAAAGAGACTGCCCGTGAGACAAAGGACATCTCTCCGGTGCTGGGCGGCGCCCTGACTCGCTCAATTCTGACTGGTGCACGTTATCCGCAGAATCTTTATCAAGGGGTATTGGGGCGTATCCGGGCGGATCATCGAGTTAATTACCTGCGGGTTTCAATCTTAAAAGCAGTATTACAGAGAAATCATAAAAAGGAGGTTCCAATGTCTTTGGATACAGAGAGGAAAGAAATTGCGTATCTACTGGGGCGGTTGTTTGCAGTATTAGAAAAAACGCAGACCGATGCGGTCAATGTTAAAGCAACCATTAAAGATCGTTTCTTCAGTGCGGCGTCTGCCACGCCTGCAAGTGTTTTCCCTCGACTAATCTATTTGTCGCAGCACCATATTGGAAAATCTGAGTATGGATATATCTCAGATGGGCGTATTGCGAAGATTATGGAGGATGTCGAATCCTTTCCGACCCACATGAATCTACAAGAGCAAGGCATGTTTACCATTGCCTACTATCATCAGAAGAATGCAATAACTCGTGAAATACAAGAAGCTACTGCTAAAAAGAAAGCTAAAAAAAGTGAAGGAGAAGAAAATGATAATTAAAAATCGTTATGAGTTTGTATTGCTATTCGATGTAAAAAATGGAAATCCAAACGGAGACCCTGATGGAGGCAACATGCCTCGCATCGATCCAGAGACTGGACACGGAATTACCACAGATGTCTGCTTGAAGCGCAAGGTCAGGAACTATGTTGATTTGGCTAAAGAAAATGTTTCTCCATACGAAATTCATGTTCGTGAAGGAGCATTTCTTTCAGAGCATCACAAACGAGCCCACAAGGCACTGGATAATGAAAAATTATTTGTTCATGTTCCTTTGGATTTACAGAAAGAACTCGGCAACTACCAAGGATATCCTGAAGGAGTTGGTTTTGAGAATGAAGGTATATATCTCCAACTCAGCGCTGATTTAGATAAGGCGAAAAAAGCAGTTGGAAAATCAAAAGACATTTCGGCTGCGGCAAAGGCAAAACTCAAAGAGTTGTTTGTTAATAGCAAGGAAATGGTAGCGAAAAAATGGATGTGTAAAAATTTCTTTGATGTTCGTACCTTTGGGGCAGTGATGTCCACAGGTGACAAAACTTGTGGCCAAGTACGTGGTCCAGTGCAGCTTGGTTTTTCTCGAAGCATTGACCCTATTGTTGGGTTGGATGTGGCAATGTTCAGAACATCCGCTGTTACAGTCGATAAGCCGGAAGACAAGGGACTCGGTGCAAGAAAGGCGATTGTCCCCTATGGGCTTTACAGAATCCACGGCTTCATATCCGCTCCTTTGGCGAAACAAACCGGATTTTCCGAAGAGGATCTGGAATTATTCTGGAATTCATTGCAGAATATGTTCGACCATGATCGCAGTGCCGCAAGAGGTGAAATGGCAGCCCAAAAGTTGATTGTTTTTAAGCATGATTCTGGGCTGGGCAACGCTCCGGCCCATGAACTTTTTGATCTGGTTAAAGTAGGCAAAAACTGTGGGAATGCACCGCCGCGGTCATTCGCTGATTATGATGTAATTGTTGGCGATGCTCCTGCCGGAGTGACATTGATAGAAATGATCTAGCTCGCAGGTAAAGGATCTGTAATGCAAAACAAATATAGCTGTTTTCAGAAGTAAGGAAATCAGGAAGACGATTCACAACAATGAGTGGTGGTTTTCGGTTGCCGATGTTGTTGAGATAGTGGCGGTTGAAGGAAAAAAGTAGCAACGTGGAGCAATAACAATGACTCGAAAAGCAGGAAAGGTCGAAAGCATTAATTCCGACCTTGGCAAAATCATCTTGTATCAGTCTGAGGATGGGCATACTTCCATGGATGTCCATCTCAAAGATGAAACCGTCTGGTTGACCTTAAACCAGATGGCGGAGTTGTTAGATAGGGACAAATCCGTTATTTCCCGTCATCTTGGGAATATTTTCCAGACCGGTGAGTTGGCAAGAGAAGCAGTTGTTGCAAAAAATGCAACAACTGCTTCGGACGGTAAGACATACCAGGTCGATTACTATAACCTGGATGCCATTATTTCCGTGGGCTACAGGGTGAATTCCAAACGCGGCACCCAGTTTCGCATCTGGGCTACCACCATTCTAAAAGACCATCTGGTGCGTGGTTATTCGCTTAATCAGCGCAGACTGGCCGAGAAAGGGGTTGAAGATGTGCGGCAGATTTTGAGTCTGCTTGCAGGCACTCTGGAAAGTCATAACCTTGTCAGCGACGAAGGACTGGCGGTACTGGAAGTTGTCAACCGCTATGCAAGAACATGGCAGCTTCTTCTACAATATGACGAAAACAACCTGCCGGCTCTGGAGACAAAACACGTTGTCAAGTCCGGCTTGGAGATTGACAATGCCCGTCAGGCCATTGCCACCTTGAAAAAAGAGTTAATGGTCAGGAAAGAGGCGAGTGAAATTTTTGGCCGGGAACGTGGTAATGCTCTTTCCGGAATTATCGGAGCAGTGCGGCAAACATTCGGCGGTAAGGATCTTTATCCAAGTGTTGAGGAAAAGGCGGCCCATCTCCTCTATTTCGTGATCAAGGATCATCCTTTCACTGATGGTAACAAAAGGATCGGCTCTTTTCTCTTCCTGTTGTTTCTCAAGAAGAATGACTTGTTGGATCAAAAAACCTTTAGCAACAAGGCGCTCGTCGCGCTTGCCCTTCTGACGGCCACCAGTGAACCGGGGCAGAAGGGATTGATGATTCGGCTTATTGTGAACCTTATTTCGGAGGAAGGCTGATACTGAAAAGTTTCAGGATTTTTTCATATGTACTCAGAAGACGACCTCATCCCCCTATCCGCCCTTCAGCACCTGCTTTTCTGCGAGCGGCAGTGTGCTCTGATTCATATAGAGCAGGCATGGGCGGAAAACCTTTTTACCGCTGAAGGCAGAATTATGCATGAGCGGGTTCATACGGCAGACCGGGAATCGAGAGGTGATGTTCGGATTGAGTTCGCCATGTCGATTCGGTCATTGCGGCTTGGGCTGATCGGCAAGGCGGATGTCGTCGAGTTTCATCGGAAACCGGATTCGTTGAAAGCAGGATCGGCAGTGTGGGTACCGTTTCCCGTGGAATACAAACGGGGCAAGCCGAAGAAGGATAATTGCGACAAAGTGCAGCTTTGCGCTCAGGCGCTGTGCCTGGAAGAAATGCTGAATATTGAAGTTCCATGCGGTGCGCTTTTTTATGGGAAGAAGCGCCGACGGACAGATGTTATGTTTGATGACGCATTGAGACGGCAGACTGAAGAAACAGCAATGCGTCTGCACGAACTGATTGCATCCGGCCGGACTCCAAAACCGGTCTATTCGCCAAAGTGCGATAGTTGTTCATTGGTGCACCTATGTCTTCCTAAGATATTGGGGAAGAAGCGTTCTGTAAAACATTATTTATCTGGAGCGATACAGGAGTCATGAAAAAACACCTTAATACCCTTTTCGTAACTACGCAAGGAGCCTACCTCGCAAAAGAGGGTGAATCGGTTATCGTAAGGGTGGAAAAAGAGACCCGCCTGCGCGTCCCGGTTCATACTTTAGGAGGTATTGTCTGTTTCGGTAATGTTGGTTGCAGCCCTTTTTTGATGGGATTTTGCGCCGAGCATGATGTGGCTATCAGCTTTTTATCTGAGTATGGGCGCTTTCTTGCAAAGGTGCAGGGGCCTGTCTCCGGAAACGTTTTACTACGGCGGGAGCAATACCGCAAAGCCGATGATCTGAAGATTTCTGCTGAAATGGCAAGATCGGTGATTACCGGCAAACTCGCCAACTGCCGCACCGTCTTACAGCGGGCATTAAGAGATCACTCCGATAAGCTTGATACAGATCGAGTCAGTTATGCGTCAAGGCAGATTAGCGTTTCCCTGAGGCGCTTGCAGGAAGATGTGCCTTTGAATTCCCTGCGGGGCATTGAAGGCGATGCAGCGCATGTCTATTTTAATACCTTTGATCATCTGATTACCTCTCAAAAACAAGACTTCTTTTTCCGGGATCGGAATCGTCGCCCCCCATTGGATAATGTGAATTGCCTGCTGTCGTTTTTGTACACTCTTGTAATGCATGATGTCCGTTCTGCCCTTGAATCTGTGGGATTGGATCCAGCAGTCGGTTTTTTGCATAGAGACCGTCCCGGCAGACCAGGTCTTGCGCTCGACCTGATGGAGGAATTTCGTCCTTTTATTGCAGACCGTTTGACGCTTTCGTTGATAAATCTTTCACAGGTGCGGAAAAAAGGATTTAAAAAGTCAGAATCAGGCGCTGTATTGATGGATGACGAAACAAGAAAAACTGTTTTGGTAGCCTACCAGAAACGAAAACAGGATGAAATAATGCATCCGTTTATTGAAGAAAAGGTCACCCTCGGGTTGTTATTTCACGTGCAGGCTTTATTGCTGGCTCGTTACCTGCGCGGTGATCTGGATGGTTATCCGCCTTTTATCTGGAAGTAGGAGAGAGTGGTATGTTTGTGCTTGTCAGCTATGATGTTGCCACCAGTAAAGACGGAGGGCAGCGCCGCCTGCGCAGGGTGGCAAGGGCGTGCCTGGACTATGGACAGCGGGTTCAATATTCCGTTTTCGAGTGTATAGTCGATCCTGCCCAGTGGACTGTTCTCCGCCAAAGGTTGATTGATGAGATTGATCCAAAGGAAGACAGCCTTAGATTTTATTTTTTAGGGTCAAACTGGAAACATCGTGTAGAGCATGTCGGAGCTAAAAAGTCAGTCGACCAGGAGGGGCCATTGATTGTTTGAAAATCGTTTGCGAACCCGAAGCTCACAAATGACTATATACGCTATTGCCTCCTGCAGGCTTTACTTGAGGGCATATATTGCCAATGTGGTTCGCACTGAGCGTGGTATGTTGCAAATAAAGAGTTTTTCGGCAATGTTCTTTGACAATTAAATATATTATACGTCAAGAAACGCAGTTTCGCAGAAAACAGAAAATAACCTTTTTAAATTTAATAAGTTAGACAGAAACAGTCGCTCCCCATGCGGGAGCGTGGATTGAAACTTTCATTATCCCCCTCCAGTATTTCTGTATAAAGTCGCTCCCCATGCGGGAGCGTGGATTGAAACGCCGGATCCCTCATAAGCGAGGTCCGACGCAATTGTCGCTCCCCATGCGGGAGCGTGGATTGAAACAGAATATAAGTGACTTATCATTTCCGACTTACTGTCGCTCCCCATGCGGGAGCGTGGATTGAAACCGATTACTATGATAGGTTTTACCTATAACACCGTCGCTCCCCATGCGGGAGCGTGGATTGAAACATTATTAGTATACAGATAAGGCATACCCTGTTTGTCGCTCCCCATGCGGGAGCGTGGATTGAAACTGATGATGAATTTTCAGCTGGAGACGTTATTTTGTCGCTCCCCATGCGGGAGCGTGGATTGAAACCTATTTTTGCGCCATTTGATTTCATTTTCAAAAGTCGCTCCCCATGCGGGAGCGTGGATTGAAACTTGCAGTATGCGTCAATTTGCTTCATAAGCCTTGGTCGCTCCCCATGCGGGAGCGTGGATTGAAACTTGCCTAATATTGCAAATGTTTTGAAAGCTGTTAAGTCGCTCCCCATGCGGGAGCGTGGATTGAAACCTATCTCAAAAGATTATAGAGATCTGTCGGCGCGTCGCTCCCCATGCGGGAGCGTGGATTGAAACTAACAAAGGCAAGCGATATATCCGGCTGCACAACGTCGCTCCCCATGCGGGAGCGTGGATTGAAACAAAAATTGTGCTAATTATCTCAGCCATGAAGCAACAAGGTCGCTCCCCATGCGGGAGCGTGGATTGAAACTCGACTGGATATAATAAAGGAAATTTATAACAATAGTCGCTCCCCATGCGGGAGCGTGGATTGAAACTGTGCGCAGGATTAAAAAAGCGGAGGGCAAACAAGTCGCTCCCCATGCGGGAGCGTGGATTGAAACATCATCAGCTATGCATCTAAAATTATATGCAGTTGTCGCTCCCCATGCGGGAGCGTGGATTGAAACAGTGGCAAGATAATGCTTATAAGCGGCGCCCTTGTCGCTCCCCATGCGGGAGCGTGGATTGAAACATGGCTGAGATAATTAGCACAATGATCTCTTTCGTCGCTCCCCATGCGGGAGCGTGGATTGAAACAAAAAAGGAGCTAAAAACAATGGAAGCAAGATAGTCGCTCCCCATGCGGGAGCGTGGATTGAAACAATACAGACACCACGCAAGTTAAAATCAGCACAAGTCGCTCCCCATGCGGGAGCGTGGATTGAAACATGCTCACAACGGTGCAAATAAAGAACAAATCGAAGTCGCTCCCCATGCGGGAGCGTGGATTGAAACATATAGTCGAGTGGTTCCATATTGCATAGCGAAACCGTCGCTCCCCATGCGGGAGCGTGGATTGAAACCTGTATTGACATTATGTATAAATTATGTTAAGTACGTCGCTCCCCATGCGGGAGCGTGGATTGAAACGATCCACTTATCAGCTATCATACTGCCTATAGTTGCGTCGCTCCCCATGCGGGAGCGTGGATTGAAACTATTAATTTGCCCCAGTTTTTTATTTTATACCCGTCGCTCCCCATGCGGGAGCGTGGATTGAAACGTGTTACGGGGTTCCTACTCTTCTTGCTCATACCCGTCGCTCCCCATGCGGGAGCGTGGATTGAAACCTCCCACAACGGCTGCAAATCACCACTGTCGATGTCGCTCCCCATGCGGGAGCGTGGATTGAAACTAGCCTGCCTGGTATGGTGTGGCATGTATCATGGTCGCTCCCCATGCGGGAGCGTGGATTGAAACATTAAACTTCAAAGTCACCGCCTGTAGCACAGGTCGCTCCCCATGCGGGAGCGTGGATTGAAACCGTACGATACGCAAACGTGGCAACTGTTAAAAATGTCGCTCCCCATGCGGGAGCGTGGATTGAAACATGAGACATTTATCCACATAGAGTACGATCCGAAATGTCGCTCCCCATGCGGGAGCGTGGATTGAAACCTGCTATGGTGCATGCTTTATATTCTGAACGTGGTCGCTCCCCATGCGGGAGCGTGGATTGAAACCCGTCTGCTGTTATGTCCGTAGTTATTGGCATTGGTCGCTCCCCATGCGGGAGCGTGGATTGAAACCCGTAATAGCTCAAATATATGGCAGCTTACAGGCAGGTCGCTCCCCATGCGGGAGCGTGGATTGAAACATGGCAAGCCGTCAAGCGAATCTGTGCTACAGGCGTCGCTCCCCATGCGGGAGCGTGGATTGAAACCTAACAAAAAAATCTCATATAAAAAAATGAAAAGTCGCTCCCCATGCGGGAGCGTGGATTGAAACTTAACGAGTTGGACAATGTAAGATGGAACCGGTCTGTCGCTCCCCATGCGGGAGCGTGGATTGAAACCGTCCCTCCCGCGATAGGTGATGTGGTTAAGGTGTCGCTCCCCATGCGGGAGCGTGGATTGAAACATAACTAATATCATCATCGACTGTGATGCCATCAGTCGCTCCCCATGCGGGAGCGTGGATTGAAACTTTGCATTTAGACCATCGGCCCAGTTTGCCTTGGTCGCTCCCCATGCGGGAGCGTGGATTGAAACTTAGAAAATCAGTTAAGAAGTGGGATAGCAAGAGTCGCTCCCCATGCGGGAGCGTGGATTGAAACTTACTATGTATGGAGTGAGTGCTTGATGTA